>Ga0268266_10000547_pt1 | contig 52458 bp, 49 predicted proteins | sample KBSS13metaG_FD_190356 | JGI IMG/M metagenome (GOLD analysis project Ga0268266, IMG submission 190356) | Switchgrass rhizosphere microbial communities from Kellogg Biological Station, Michigan, USA - KBS S1-3 metaG (SPAdes) (version 2) | ecosystem: Host-associated > Plants > Roots > Rhizosphere...
CGATTGTTTTAGGCAAGAAGAAGCTTTCCGTCTTTAAGCATACCTGCGCCAGGCACCGGGTGTCGCGCCCACGCGCTGACGGAAGGCACGGACGAAGTTGACCGGTGAGCGAAAGCCCGTCATCGTGGCAATCTCCTGCACCGTCCAGGCCTGATTCTTCAGCAGATGTTTGGCACGGTCCATGCGCTGATCCAAGAGGTACTGGTAAGGCGTCTGGTTCGTAAGCGCACGAAATTCGTGCGCGAAGTGAAACGGACTGAGGCCGACCTCATGAGCAATCTCTTCAAGACGAAGATCGCGATCGAGGTTGTCCGTCATGTACTCCATCGCGCGACGAAGCTGCGGCATCGGCATGCCTCCGCGCACAGGCCCGAAGTCCACAGGGTCTGCCGCGTGGCGGCGCAGCAACTGGCTCACCAGGCTGGTGGCGGTGAGATCAGCGTAGAGGCGGCCCAACGGCCAGCCCTCCGAGGCCTCGCGCCCCATCTCGAAGAGCAGGCGTTGAAGGGATGCATCCTGAAGCGACCACTTAGCGTTGAACTCGGCGGCGACCTGAGAGCCTGCGGCAATCTCATCGACCAGTTCGGGAGCAAGCGAGAGAATCAGTCGTTCGGACGAGCCGTGCCAGAGCGCACGATCCCGTGTTCCGGCAGGCACTAGCATGATGGACCCGGGGAAGGTATTCTCCACGCCGTGACGGCCTCCCGACCACCACTGCATCCGGTCATCGCCTGTAAGTTGCAGGTGCAGGCAGAGTTCGCGATGCTCGTGTTCGGGAATCTCAAGCGGAGCCATCGTGTGGCGTTCCAGCAGAACACCACGCCAGGGCTGTGGGCTTCGCTCGTGGCCTTCGTGGCCGTGGTTCGACCCCGAAGGCAGCAGCGGGACAAGCCGATTGTCTCGAAGCACGGAGATCCTGTTTTGGCTGGAGTCCTTCACCTGCTTTAAGGATGCCCCCGGGCAGCGAAAGAAGCAACGACGAGCTTTCGTCGCAAGAATTGCATATCCGATGCGGAGTCCGGGTTCATCTTTGTAGATGAGATAGTTGGAGGCCGAGATGAGAAGACTTACCGATCTCGTGAGTGAAAGCTTTATCTGGGGCGTAGGCATCACGCGCCCCAAACCGGGCAAGGAGCGCGTAGCGGCGCTCTACATCACGATCACGCTGGCTGGCTCCATACTGGCAGCGGTGGGGATGTTTGTGCTGCTCCTGCACCGCCTGTAGCTTTATTCGCCCAGGCGCTCGCCGGAGTTGATCTGATAGCCCCGCATCAGCTCAGCGGCGACCATGCGGCGCTTCCCTTCCAGCTGCACCTCGTCCAGCTCGATCACGCTCGATCCCCCACAACCAACCAGCATGCGGCCCTCGTGCAGATGGATGATTCCCGGAGCGACGCTCTCCGGATGCTGGACAACGTGAAGGCGATGAACGATCAGCTTCTTGCCACCCAATGAGGTAAAAGCTCCCGGCCAGGGCTGGAAGCCGCGCCAGCGATCGCAGATCTGTTTGGCAGTGCGGCTGAAGTCGATACGTCCATCATCGCGGGTCAGGATGGGCGCATGCGTTGCGAGCGAGTGGTCCTGCACCTCAGGAAAAAGCTCGCCTGCATCGAGGCGACGCAGCGTCTCCACCATCAATGGAGCCCCTACCTCGGCGAGGTTCTCGTACACATCGACCGCCGTCTCCTCTTCGCCTACGGGAACAGCCTGCGCCAGCAGCATGGGGCCAGTGTCGAGACCGGCGTCCAGCCGCATGGTGGTTACGCCGGAGACGGTTTCGCCATTGGCGACCGACCACTGGATAGGCGCAGCGCCGCGATACTTCGGCAGCAGCGAACCATGCAGGTTGATGTTGCCGTGTCGCGGAAGATCGAGCATCCACTGCGGAATAATCCGTCCGTAGGCCACCACGACGATGGCGTCGGGCGCAATGGCTTCAAGACGCTCTCGAAGCTCGGGATTGTTCTTGATCTTCTCCGGCTGCAGAACCGGGATCGAGTGCTTCAGCGCAGCCTGCTTTACCGGCGGAGCCTGCAGTTCCTGTGTGCGCCCGACGGGTCGGTCGGGCTGCGTAAGAACCAGCGCAACCTCGTGACCGGCAGCAATGACCGCCTCGAGAGTGGGAACAGCGAATTGCGGGGTTCCGCAGAAGACGAGTTTCATCCCTGTTTAGAGTCACCGGGCAGTACTTGGTTGCAGGTTCGCGTTACCACTCGCCGTTTTTGATCAGTTTCTTGATCTTGCGGACAGTGAGGTCTTTCTTCAGTCGGCTCAGGCGGTCGATGAAGAGAACTCCGTCGAGATGGTCGATCTCATGCTGGAAGGCTCGGGAGAGAAGTTCTTCGCCTTCGACTTCGAACCACTCTCCATCGGCGTTCTGAGCGCGAACCTTGACCTTCGCGGCACGCTTTACCTTGTCCCGAATATCGGGAAGGGAGAGGCAGCCCTCTTCTTCGAACTGTTGGCCTTCGCGCTCGATGATCTCAGGATTAATCAGGACGAGCTGGTCGGCAGGATCCTTCTTGAAGTTGACGTCGATCACGGTGATGCGTTTGGAGAGGCCGATCTGCGGAGCAGCAAGCCCGATTCCGTGGGCAGCGTACATTGACTCGAACATCTCTTCGACCAGGGTCTTGAGCTTGTCGTCGAACTCGGTAACCGGCTCGCCAGGCTTGGCGAGGACGGGGTCGGGGTACTTTACGATCTCATGGATCTTTGTCTTAGCCACGTCAGTATGCTCTTAATTGTTCAAGATAGCCGTTGTAGTTCCGCTGAAGCTCCGTAAGTGAATCGCCCCCGAATTTTTCGAGAACGAGGCGGGCCACACACAATGCCACCATCGCTTCGGACGCAACACCGGCTGCGGGAACCACACAGACATCGGAGCGCTCGTAAGCTGCCTTGACCGGCTCGCGCGTCTCAAAGCTCACGCTTCCGAGTGGACGGCGCAGAGTGGAGATGGGTTTCAGATATCCACGCACAACAACGTCCTTGCCGTTGGAGATACCACCTTCGATCCCTCCGGCGTTGTTGTGTTCGCGGGAGAACTTCGTGAAGTCCTCCTCCGTACCCTCGTAGCCGATGGCATCGTGGACCGTGGACCCCAGGGATTCGGCTGCAGTAACACCGCGTCCGATCTCGACCGCTTTGACCGCCTGAAGGCTCATGACCGCCTGGGCAAGCAGACCGTCGAGGCGTTCGTCCCAGTTGGCATGGGTTCCGATGCCGGGAGGAAGGTTGTGGACGACCACCTCGAAGACGCCGCCGACGGTATCGCCCGTGCGCAGGACGGCATCGACCTCGGCCTTCATGCGCGCCTCGTCTTCCGGATCGACACAGTTCAGCAGCACCTCTTCCTTCTGCGAGAGCGCGACAATCTCGTCCCACTGTGCCGGACGCGACAGCTCAGCCTTCCCAACCCGGATGACATGCGAGAGCACTTCTATGCCCAGCGAGCGGAGCAGGAGCTTGGCCAAGGCGCCCGAGGCGACCCGCGCCGTAGACTCCCGAGCGCTAGCACGTTCAAGCACATAGCGAGCATCTTTGAAGTTATACTTCAGTGCTCCGGCAAGGTCGGCATGCCCTGGCCGCGGCGAAGCGACGGCCTTGTGTTTGGCGGGGTCGCCCTCCTCGACGGGCAGAATCTCGGTCCAGTTCTTCCAGTCGTTGTTGGCGATCGTCATCGCAATCGGCGAACCGATGGTCTTGCCATGACGGACACCGGTAAGGATGTGGGCGGTATCCCGCTCGATACGCATACGGCCGCCTCGGCCGTAGCCGCGCTGGCGGCGCCACAGCTCGTGGCTGATAAATTCCTGATCGACCGGCACTCCGGCTGGAAGACCGCTGACCAGGGCGACGAGACTCTCGCCGTGGCTCTCACCTGCAGTCGAAAAACGTAACATGTCAGCTATTGATTCTAATGCCTGTGGCGACCCAAACTGCTATCGGCTGCGGGAGAGCGTCATTCCGAAATCCTCGACCGCCACTTAAGGGTGTCATTCCGAGCGAAGGCCCGCAGGGCCGAAGCCGAGGAACCCCCGTATTTTGCTCGAAGCGCCTCGACTGCTGAAAGTGACGACTCGACCCAACCTGCCGAAGAAACCCGAACCATCCCGCAGAACACTTCGGCCCAGACTTCAGCCCAATAAGAACCGGCCAAGCAGCCTTCTTTGGCCCAGAAGGCTGCTACAGGCCGGTTGTCGCGGATCGAAGGTCGCATCCACATCAGGAGATTGCCTTATGACTCCTGCTGGCGCCGACTCTCCCGATCTACTGCCCACCTCCACCCCCGGTGGAGACACCAACCACCATCGGGGTGCCGTCATTCAATTGAATGTCCTGTTTTGCGCCCAGCAAAATGCTGGATGCCTGAGCCATTCTCGGGTCCTGCTGTCCTGGGGCGTTATTCGCCAGCAACACTCCGGGAACCGCTGTCGTGCTGATGTTGATCATTCCCGTTTTGGCAACTACAGTTCCCGGTGCGGGAGCTCCCCCAGATGCTCCACCTGCTGCGCCCGTCTGGGCCTGGGCAGCGCCAGCCGAACCATTACCGGAAGGGCTGTTGGAGGCATCTGGCGACGCCGCTGGGCTTGGAGAGCTGGGGGCTCCGCTGGCCGAGGCCGAGGTCGCTCCCCCTGCCGTCCCGATGGATTGAATCTGTGAGTGGATAGGAAGGTTCTGTCCCCCTTTCAGCTCCAGGTGATCAAACTGAAGCACGACCTGCGAGTTGTCGCCCGCTCCAGCGGCCTTCACGCCGAGCACACGGCCCACCAGCTTCGATCCCTTGGGAATCTCCGTGCCATCCGCTGTCTTTCCTGTTGTCTTGACCTGGACGGTTACGTTATCGCCGGCCTTCATGGTCTTCGAATCCAGCTTGCTCGTAAGTTCGCCGCTGATCGGACTCATGGGCCCGGTGGCTGCGGCCGGACTTGCCATCGGAGCGCTCGGCGATGCCGATTCCGCACTCGGAGCGCTCTGCTGAGAAGCCGCACTGCCCGGGGGAGTCGTCGGGGATGACTGCTGCGCAAAAAGCGGGATGCTGGCTAGGGCAACCAGGGTGGTTACGAACGATGCGCCTTTATTCATGAATCCTCCGTTTGGTTTCTCGCTTCCGCACCCGCCTCGTCCCTGACGCGGTCGCGAGTTTCGACTGCTTGTGCAAGCACGCTGCCAAAACGGGAAACCCAAGCAGATCAGCCCTTAGGCGCCGCAGTTTGAGTCAATTCCAGTCCTTCTCTAAGGGTTGCCCTGGTTCCAAAACATCTTCGAGACGAATTATCTCCACAGAGCGAGTAATTCTTTCTCGCATCCGCCCTCTTTATGCCTGTCAAGCGAAGATCGTCGCAACTCACACAAAACAAGCAGAATAGATCTGCCGATTCGGTCATTCCGAGTTGCTATGCTTAATGCAGCCATAAGACAGTCGGCAGAGGAGTTTGATCGAACGAGGTCTGGGCGCACTGAAGGAACCCGGAAACTCGAGGTCCGGATCTAACATCTTTATTTCGAAGATTTTGCGCGAATAAGACGGGGATGGGTAGATCCTGAGGTCTTATTCGCCTTTGAGATATCCCTTCGAATTGAAGAGAGGACGTTCCATCGAACGGACCCAGTCTGTGACTTCACTCGAACTCTTCCCCTGCACTTCAGCCGCGGCGAAGGCATTGCGCAGGGTCTGCATCTTGGCTTCTAGGTCATCCAGAGTGTTCAGCAGAAGGGCCTCAGGGGTCATCGGTAGTTTCGGTGAACCGAACTCGTACTTGCCGTGGTGGGACAGGATCATGTGCTCGACCAGGAGACGGAGCTTCTCCGGGAACGGTTCGAGAGAGCGAACCTTCTCCTGTAGCATCCCCTGGGCTATGCTGATGTGACCTACAAGCTGCCCCTCGAGAGTGTAGCCGAAGCTGGACTTCCAGTACAGCTCACGGATCTTGCCGATATCGTGCAGGATCGCCCCCGTGACCAGGAGATCAGGATCGACCTCCGGGTAAAACGGAACATTCGCGAGGCAGACGCGGACCAGCGTCACGACGTGCTCGAGCAGACCGCCGATCCAGGCATGGTGAAGCATCTTGGCGGCAGGGGCGGCGCGATAGGCAGCAGCAATCTCAGAATCGTCGAGAAAAGCAAAGACAAGGAGGCGAAGATCGGAGTTGGAAAAGTTGGAGACGTAGCCGCGGAGTTCGTTCCACATCTCGTCGATGTCGAACCGGGAGATAGGGAGATAGTCGGTAGGATCGATCTCGCTCTCGGCGGCGAAGCGAAGACGTTGCAGGGCCATCTGAAAATTGTTCTGGTAGCGGGTGATCTGCCCCTGAACCTTCACATAGCAGCCCTCGCTGCAGGGCGCAATGGAATCCGCGAAGTCGTCCCACATAACCGCGGGCATGGACCCGGTCTTATCGGTAAGAGTGACGGTAAGAAATTGACCGGCGCCCTGGCGACGCTCGCGAAGCTGAAAGGAAGAGAGAACAAAATAGGAGGTGACGACGGCGTTATCGAATCGCGGAGCGTCCGCAATAAAGAAGTCTTTCATCAGAACCAGAATACGCTGCGAGAACAAACGAAGACGCGGAACCGAAGTTCCGCGTCAGCATGCCATTCGTGACTGCTTTTAGTTCTGTTGGGGCGCAGGTGCCGGCGCTGGCTGCTCCGGTGCAGTGCTTTGAGGAGCAGGAACGGGATTCGGCGTTATTCCCGCGGGCGTTGTGCCGAGCGAAGGATTGACGGTCGGCGCCGGAGGAGGAGGCGGAGGAGGTGGCTCGGTAGGCTTGTTCTGCAAGCGCTCCTTCGGTGCACCCTTCTCCTTCACAGCCTTCTTCTTCGTCGCGGTATCGCCATTCAGACCGAGCGGAGCGGCCTGCGTCTTGCGGTCCTGGTTCTCCGCAGTAGTAGCGGCTACGGGCGTATAAGCAGACTTCTGGCGAACAGCCTCCTGCTTTTTCGCAACCTTCTCTGCGGCCACGGTCTTAGCGCGATAGCTGTAACGCGTCTTTCCAGTCTGCTCAGGCTTCGGAGCCAGAGGATCCTGATTCGCAATCTGCGTATTCGTATTATCGATAGGAGCAATCGCCGTGCCCGGGGCCACGGCATCCCCGGCATCGGCGGTCTGCGTTGAGGCAGCGACACCTGCACCGGCTCCCTCAGCAGTCTCCTGGGGACCGGGAGGAAGTGTATTGCGCGGTGCCTGTCCGAAGCGCACCTTCTCACGCTTGATCTTCTTCGGCTTGGCGGGGGCGGCCGCTTTGCTGCTGGCCGTAGCGGTAGTCGTGGAAGACGGCTTAGCTGCGGCGGGAGTTGTCTCCGACGGCGTCGCGGCTTCATTGCCGGCTACGGCAGAGGGAGCAGCAGCAGAGGGAGCAGCGGCCGAGGAAGCAGCGGGCGCTGCCGCAGAGGGAGTGGCCACCGCAGGAGTTGCTGCGGGGGTAGTTGTGGTCTTGCTTACCTCTGAGAAGCGTCCACCGCGATCGAAACGCTGCTTCTCTCTCTTCTTTTTGGGCACTGGCGGAGCGTATGCGCTGAAGACAGGCTTTGTCTGACGCGGACTGGCTCCGGAATCGATGAAACCAGGCTTGATATCGATGTAGGCATCTTCACGCAGCTTGGTCAGGTAGGTGCGCAGAGCAGGTTGCATCTGCTGCATGTACATCGCTTCCTGAATCTGGGGCTCGATGTCCTTGAGAGCAGGAATGCCGGGCTGTTGGTGTTCGGTAACCTTAAGAATGACGAAGCCCTGGCGGGTGCGAATCGGCGCGGTAACGCCGCCTACAGGCAGCGAGAAGGTCTGGTCTTCAATGACCTTTGCGAGTGCACCGCGTTTGAAGAGGCCGAGATCGCCTCCCTGAGAGGCTGTCGGGCCACCAGAGTCTGCTTTAGCCAGATCTTCGAAGTTGCCGCCGGCCTTGATCTTTTCCGCGATTCCTTCCGCCTTCGCTTTCGCCTGGGCGACGACGGCGTCGGTGGCATCTGCGGGAGTAGGAACAAGAATCTCGCTGAGATGAAGCTGCTCCGGCTGGGCGAATTCGTTCTTGTGGGCCTCGTAGTAAGCCTGCTCCTGCCCCTGGGTCGCCTGAAGGTGACGGCCTACCTCGTCACGAACCACCTGCTGGGTAAGGATGCCATTCCGGATGTTTGCCTTGAAATCTTCGAAAGAGACACCCTGTTGACGAGCCGCCTTCTCCAGATCATCCAGGGAGTCCATGTGGTTCTGTTTGCGGATCTCGTCGAGCCGGCGAATGACCTCGGCATCGGCGTTCAGACCAAGCTCCTTCGCTCTCGAGAGCAAGAGCTGCTGATCGATCATGTCGCGCAGAAGGTTCTTCTCGCGGTCTGCCGCATCTTCCGGATTCACCTGGTTCTGCTGGTTTTCCTGGGCAAGCTGCTGCTCGCTGCGCTCCATGTCGCTTCGGCTGATGATGCGGTCGTTAACACGAGCGACGACATCCTCAACCACCGAGCCATTCGGAGTAATTGCAGTTGGCGTAGGAAGGGTTACCTGGCGCTGCGGTTCATTCGGAACACTTAGGGGACTTTGATACCGCGGTGCCTGGGCCAGCGCCGCCACCGGAAGCACCAGCAGGGTGAACCCGCATGCTGCTTTGAACTGCGAAATTCTAAAGGTCATTGTCACTCGTCATCTCTGCCAACATCCACGGAATGGCCTACTTATGCCATGGCCGACCCTTCATGATTTTGACTCCCTGAAGGCGACGGACGGTATCCGTCCCATCATTCTAACCGGGTCAGGCGGAAGTGGCGAATCCGGCCGGGACAGAAGAAAAGGCTTACCTGGCGGTGCTATACTCCGTCCAATAGAAGACGAGCGTTTACAGGTGTGTCTGTAGGCCGTCTGGCGAAGATTTTGCTCAGTTCTTCCTCGAGGTAACCCTGACCGATGGCACCCCGCACACGCCGTACCCTCTTCTTTGCTACTGTCTTTCTGGCCACCTGTGGGGTGGCTGGCACGTTTATCAGCCAGAAGGTCGATGCGCAGTCAGCTACCGACGAATCGACCCTACGAGATAGCCTTCGTAACTTCACCAGCGTCTACTCCTTGGTGGAGCAGAACTACGCCGATAAGATGACCACCGACAAGACGGACAAGGCCATCTATGACGGAGCGATTCCAGGCATGTTGCATGTTCTGGACCCACACTCGAACTTTTATGACCCCAAGGCCTATGCGCAGATGCGCGAGGATCAGCATGGACGCTACTACGGCGTCGGCATGACGATTCAACCACAGGTCGATCCAACGGCAAAGGGTGGAACGAAGATCGTGGTGCTCTATCCCTTTGAAGGAACACCTTCCTTCAGAGCAGGGATTCGCCCGGGGGACACGATTCTGGCCGTGGACGGAAAGAGCACCGAGGGAATGGATTCGGCAGCCGTAGCTTCCATGCTGAAAGGCCCCCGCAACACCCATGTCACAGTGACGGTGAACCGTGAGGGATCGCCAAAGCCTCTGGATTTCGATCTGATGCGTGACGAGGTCTCACGGCCCTCTGTCGATCTCGCATTCATGATTCGGCCGGGCATTGGATATATGCACGTCACCAACTTCATGGAGACGACCAGTCGAGAGGTTGGCGACGCGCTGGATAAGTTCGGCAGCATTAATGGACTCGTGCTTGACCTGCGCGGTAATCCTGGCGGTCTGCTGAACGAGGCAGTCAACATGAGCGACAAATTCCTGCAGAAGGGGCAGATTGTCGTTTCGCAACGCGGCCGAGCCTTTCCCGACCAGGTCTATCGTGCGGCTCACGGATCCGACACGAAGTATCCAATCGTAGTGCTGGTGAACCGTAATACGGCTTCCGCAGCCGAGATCGTCTCAGGCGCGCTGCAGGACCATGATCGGGCACTCATCGTAGGGGAGACGACCTTTGGCAAAGGTCTGGTACAGACGGTCTTTCAGACTTCAGAAAATACTGGCCTCGCGCTGACGACTTATCACTACTACACGCCGTCAGGCCGCCTGATCCAGCGGAATTACGACCATGTATCGCTGTACGACTACTACTACGTTCGTGATTCCGCGCAGGTGAAGGATAAGGCGAATCGCGAAGTCAAACTGACCGATTCAGGACGCACGGTCTATGGCGGCGGCGGCATCACTCCCGACGAATCGATCGACAATCCCAAGACGAATCGGTTTCAGGAGACTCTGCTGCAGAACTATGCATTCTTCAACTTCAGCAAGCATTACCTGGCGGTACACAGCTCCGTGAGTAAGGACTTTACGGTCGATGACTCCGTGATGCAGGAGTTCAAGACCTTCCTGAAATCGAAAGATATCGAGTATACGGATCAGGATATTGCCAGTGTGCAGGATTGGGTGAAGGAGAGCATCAAGAGCGATCTGTACACCTCGCAGTTCGGTCAACTGGAAGGCCTGAAGGTTCGTGCCGAGTGGGATCCGCAGATCGCGAAGGCGATCACCTTTATCCCCGCAGCGCAGACTCTTCAGGAGCACCTGAAGCTGGCGCAGAAGACAAACCCCTCTCGCTGAAAAGCAGCGAATGAAGCGCCCGCATCTTTTCACGGTGCGGGCGTTTTTCTTTGTCCAGCGGCAGGCTATAAATTGGTAGCGACAAAGGAGGACTTATGAAGTCCACAGCCGTTGTCTACGGATTTCTCGCAGCCGCACTCGTTCTTAGTCAATCGGTGACAGCTATGGGACAAGGGATGCTCTCCATCGAGGGAACGGCAACTTATCGGGAACGTATGGCATTGCCCCCCGACGCGGTCTTCGAAGCTACGCTTGAGGATGTATCACGGATGGATGCTCCCTCTTCCGTTCTGGGGCAGGCGCGGATCGAACAGCCCGGCAACCCTCCGTTTCATTTCGTCATTCAATACGATCCAACGCAGATTCAACCGAATCATATCTACTCGGTCCGCGCTCGTGTTCTTGTTGGCGAACGTCTTCTGTTCACCACCGATCAACGCTATCAGGTCCTCACACAAGGTCACGGCAGCGAGATCGCGATGATGGTTCTGCGCCGCGCCTCCGGCCCTGGAGTTCAGGCTGATTCCAGCTCATCTGCATTGCGCAAAACTTACTGGAAGCTGGTTCAGGTTGGAGAAAAATCGATCACTCCTGCCGATCAGCAACAGGAAGCTCATCTGATATTCCAGGCAGAGGATGGAAGGGTAACCGGATCGGGAGGATGCAACCGCCTCACCGGTGGCTACACATCAAGTGGGGATTCGCTGCGATTTTCGGGAGTGGCTTCTACAAGAATGGCGTGCATGCGAGGGATGGAGACGGAATCGAGTTTTCTTGCTGCGCTCGAACAGGTGCGAAGCTGGAAGATCTCCAATCGCCAATTGGAACTTCTCGACGAAGATGGGAAGACCCTACTTCGATTTACTGCACAGTCAACAAAGATGAAATGATGCCTTGTCGATCGCGGAGAGAAGCGGATTTATGAGGAGCTCTGCTCAATTGAGTATCTTATGAACTTTCTAAGGGTGATCAGGAGCTTGGTCGGCGAGACTCCACAGTCAGAGAGCAGAGAGCTGCGGGCCATCATCATCATGCAGCGGAAAGCACACCGCTTCAGTGAGGAGGAGCTACAGACCGCAGGAGAACGAGGGTGGGGCAAAAAATTCGACGGTAAAGAAGATCCTATGTATTTCGTCTCAGCCGATCGCTCCCTTCTGACTGTGGTGAAGGCTGGCCCCCATGTCATCCGAGTGACTTCCGTTTCTAGTCGATATGTTGACGACGATGAATATGCGCTCTCTCAATTGCCACAGCCAGAACAAAAGAAGGCTTGGACTGAACATCATGCCTGCGCATTTCTCGAATTCTTTAATGATCTCTCGAACGAACCCAAGATCCCGGATGCGGAGGCATATGCTTCACTAGCGAAATTGGCTATACAACTTGGCGATCCGAACTGCGCCGCCGTCTTTGTCCCGACCAAAAATATCATGATGCCGAATGATGGCACAGCTGAGGAAGGTCTTCGGCTACTGGTTGATAAGAAACTGCCGGAGAGACACTGAGATCGTGAAGCCTAGCGGACGTCAATCAATCAACGGTGCAGACGCACTGTTGGAGCGGGAGACCGGGATCGAACCGGCGACATTCAGCTTGGGAAATCTCTCAAGCCTCGAATTTGATCATTTTTATTACATATTTTCAATAACTTGAGCAGCGCGATACATCCTATTGCAACGCTTATTGTTCCTATTCTGTTCCCGGATTGTTCCTACATTGTTCCCGGATTCGCATACTAGCTGGCACTCATCTACTCGACACGACCTGCACGCCAGCGGTCCCGATACATTCCCGCAGCTCCTGATGTGGGTGTGCGTATTCGATACCAAGACGAACGCAGATTAGCGTCGAATTATGTTTGCTGATAGTCGCTAGACTCTTCCGATGTTCGCCCCCGACGCGCAACTCCCGAAAGTCAACGCAATACGGTCTACCTTGGTGTGCCTTACAACCGGAATGTTTTTGCGGAAAGCAGGGTCACGACTGACCGAAGAAAGACCTCGCTTCTCCAAACTCAAAAGCAAATTCTCTGATTTCAACTTCAGCAGCCATCACTTCTGCACGTATATTTACGGCGTTAAATACGTGCCCCTCTTCACGTGGTCCCATTTGGGATGCCGTAAGAACTTTTACTACATCGCCCGGATAAATCACTTCATCAGCTCCCCCTCGAAACGAAACCCAGCCATCTGCCCTTCCTGGTTGCGGAGGCCATATCGACGGATTCTGATACGCATAGATAAAAGATACGTTTCCTTGAAGCCGTATGGATGGATATCGAGCCGTTCCTCGCCCAGTATTCTTAACGATAATTTCAAAAGGGCGAATGATTTCCATTCCAAGACTTTTCATGTTTATTTCTCGTACTACCACTTCGAGAACCGGCCTCGGTCGCCGTCCGAACCTGTCGGCAATCTGGTAATAGAGCATTCTCCGCGTGCCACCAGATGACCGCTGGTAGAAGTTCGAGCATCCCGCCATCTCGACCATTTGAGGCGTGCCATCCCATTCTGGGATATAGAGCAACACGTAACCTGACGCCTCACCTTCTTTGGCAGGAATCGTGACAGGGGTGAATACAAGTCCCGGACGAAGATGTTCTTCTATCGCTCTCTGGATCTCTGACAACACACCTTCGCAATTGGCCACCGGGCGAACTTCCTTGATGACATCGAAGTCGTCTGGCCCAGCGTTTTTATCTTTCTTGGCTATTGGTCCAATGAGTATTACACCGCCAACCGCGTTGGCCATCCCGCAGACGGCTTCGACGATGCTCGGGAGACTTCCCTTCCCATGCCATGACTTGCACTCGAACTCAGGTTGCTCTGACTTGCCAACCAATGAACTAATCGCGTCCAGGCTCTGAAGTTCTTCAAAAAGAGACTCACCACGTTTTGCCATACGTCATTCAGCGTACTCGACAGAACGTAGGAATTACAGACAAGACTGCCGGGACAAGTATCAGGCACTCAAGATGCCCGATTGGCAAAAGGAGCTATAAGATTTCCGCTTGCAATCTCGCGGCGCAATGGTAGTCTTCGCCCGCTATGACGAGCCCCAATCAAGTTCCCTTTTTTGCTGACTATACTAAATACCACCGCAGGGCAGAAATCCTGTCGGTGCCCTCATATGGCTCCGATTTTCGGGCCAAATACCAGATCGATCTCTTTTCCACGGTATTAGCCCACGAGGTGGTCTAATTTATGAGTGCATCCGTTCTCGGTCTGATTCTCGCTTTCTGCTCCGCTCACATCTACTTCACAACCATCTGCATCCTCTGTCTGACTTTGGTGATCAATAAGGTCGTGAACGTTATTAAGCCCATGTTTGAAGGAGTCAAGTTCGATGGTGTTCAAGTTGGGATCAATCTGAACACCAAACAACAGTGATTTGATTGCCCGCCGCCCGTTTTGAGCAGATAACAGCCATTGGTAATGCTTTAGCCCTTCAGCATAAATGACGTTGAAGGGAGAACTAAGGCATAATCGATACTCTGCCGATACAGCAGGTTAGAATTGTGCACGGACAGCTATGAGCGAGATCGTTTCGACCCCAATTTCATTTTTCGATCTGGAGATAGAGTACGAGCAGCCAGATTTCAAAACTTCGATGGATCGTGCTCCAGTGGTTCAAGCAATATGGAATGCCCTAAGGCCTTGGGGCATGAATGTTGATGATCTCGAAATCGTCACGACTGGCAAGCTGTCCGAACAGGGTATTCGTTTCAAAATTCCTCTGAAGTCATCCATGTTTTTTTGGGGACCAGCCTCTTGTCGGTTTGTGCGCGACAATACCGGCTGGGACATCGCCGACGAAACGATCACGATCATTGACGCGGCGGTTGCGGCCCTGTTGTCGGCCTCTAACATAAAGATCGCAAAATATAAGACTTCAGTCATCATCCACGCTCAGCCCAAGAGGCTACCGTTCAGCAAAATTCTTGCCCCGTTAGTTCCTCCTCAAATCCTTGCCTTCGAAAGCCAAGAGATCAAGACAGCGGCAGTGGTAGTCAGATGGGAGGATCGCAAGATCACTATCGACGGCTCTGCGAGTCTTGCAAACGGGCTGTTCATCAGATATGAGCGTGACTTTCCGGGAGGCACGCCATATCAGCAGATAGCTGAACGGCTGTTGGCTGACGAGGAACAGATTTTTGCTATGTTGGACATTGAGGCTGAGCAATGAACGGGATAATCGACCAGCAGACGCCATCAAGAGATTGGACCACGGTACCACGCTTGCCAATGCTCCACGAAAACATCCAACCCACTTCCTCAGCGAAAGCAGCGGATCCTCTGAACGATTTGCTCGAAGGGTTGGAGCATCAGCTCCAAGAACAAGACCGGGAGTTTGATTTGTCAATCAAAACACTCGTCAGGATGTATATGTTCTCGGATAGACGCGAAGTAACTGCGTTTCTGAGATCCAATCGTACCGTCGTCCCTCTACTTATCGAAGCGTTCCCCCACTTCAACCGATCATTCAACGGGACGCCTCTTTTGCTTGAGGTGATGGCAGAGGAAAGCGAGTCTCGGACCATAAACGCACTAGCTATGTGGTGGGGGATACGAGAAGAGGCGAGAGCTAGACTTCGGTCGTTCGATAATTCTTGGTGGTTGGAAAATGTTGGAAAGGCTAACGGAAGAGTCGTTTTCGACTATCAGATCGAAAAATGAGTTTCGACTGGAAGGATTATCTTACACTCGCGAAGACCCTAGCTGGATCTACAGATGATGCGTCGCTTCGCACCGCGATCAGCCGCGCATACTACTGCGTGTTCAACCTCAGCTTATATAGGGCGAAACTGAACGAATTCCGAACAAAGGATGATGCCAGCAGTCACGACCAGCTTTGGGGTCTATATGGGCGGAATAAAATCAGTCGGGCTTGCGGTCAGGTCAGCGTAATTGGTGGACGTATGAAACGTCGCCGAGTAATGGCGGACTACCGCCTATTCTATGACGATTTAGCGGAAGATGCGAAAGACATCATCACTGACGCTGAGGAATGTGTCGCTCTCCTCGAATCACTCGCGGCCGATCTACCCAAAGACCTTCCGCGTGTTTATCATCGCTAGGTCGTGTTTCGGGTATCTTCGCACGATGTGATCCCACCGTGCCTCAAATGTGCGATTCGAAACATGGTCTACCTTGGAGCCTGCCTGATCGCCGGGATGCGCTTAGCGAGGGAGAAACAGGTGAACGTCCGGCCATGCAATCGAGGAATCCGTCGACCTTACAACAGAGTGTTCAGGCGAGTGCCAAAAAGGCTGAACAACAAGTGAAGACCTACAAACTTGTCGCTGTTCCCTTCCTCCTGTGGGAAGGTGAGTTCGAAGGGCACCTTGAAACTGTGACCTTCATCGCTGTCAACGAAGAGCGAAATCATAAGTGGTGGGAAGTGAACGTGGGCACATTCGAGAGTGACTTCCGCAAGGTAGTGTCACCGGAATTGGCGAGGCATGTTGTCGAGAAGCTACGGGCAGGAGAGACTGTGTCGAGTTCCCTAACAGGTATGAGCTGGTAGAGGTAAAGGGGCATCTTGGGGGAAGTTGGGAAGATTGGTATTACCGGAGTTGCCAATAACCCCATTTTCGGGCAGGAAAGTAATTTTCATCTAAAGTCGCTACGGATAAATCAATTTAGGCCGGGAGCGAAGGGGCATGTTCCCCACGTTGACGATGGTACTGATCAGAGTGAATAAAAAACGAGGCAAACGCGCATGCTCCGCGAACTCCTAGCTTGAAGTTGCAACATTGTTGCCCCAGGCTGGACGATGGCTGCACAAATTAACAGCGCCGCGAAATTCTAGATAGAAAGCACTCATAAATACGGCGAAACCTATCAGGGTCTTGTTGAGGGACAGTCATGCTTGTGCTACCTTTCGATGAGGATCGAGTAGGGTTTCCTGGCCGACTTAAGTGCCAGAATCTTTGGTCTCAGACAAGCTAAAACTTTGATGGTGAATCCTCGAGTTAACAGAACATTTGTCCTGGTCGGTTAGCTCGACTTGGACATCATGGATGTCTGTTAGTTGCCAAAAATTACCTTGACGTAGTGACAGTTTTTGGTTAAATTCGCAACACTCCGCTAGGGGCGGCTGACCCGACAATCAAATTTCTCATTCGACTTCAGGAGACGTTATGCCGAGCACTCCTCCGGGTGATGCTGTCGCCCTTTGGTTTACCTACCTTCGCGGCTTCCAATCTGCATGCTCCTTCAATACCAACGTACCGGTTATGGATCTTCTCACCTTTGCGAATAGTTCCATAACGACGATAATCAAATCCTCAAATCAACAAAACCAGTTCATAGTTGCAGTTGCCGATCAACCAGGTTTCGATCTAGCAGTCAGCGATTTGACCTCTAGCAAAACCTTCGAGGCGTTGTTGGATAAATTCAATCCGCTCGCGACCTATGTTGGGCTCTACCTCCAAAGCCTTGCGGCGAAAACACTTCCTTCGGGATCTTTTGCCGACTTCTTGCAGGCAACTACTGCACAAGCGTTCCCTGGAGGCGCCTCGGGAAGTCAGTGGCAGACCGCCTTAGGACGCTTGACCTCAGTTATGCCCGCTGTCTGCTTCACCTCTAAGCTTCAGTCCCAGGTGGCAGTAACGGTTGACAATGCTCAGAAGAAAATGGCCGACGTGGCCAGCCAGATTGCGGTGCTAGGATGAGGACCAAAGCATTCCTAGTTCCTTTGCTCTCTTTTCTCTGTTGGCCTTCGGCCTTTGGGCAGGACAAGGTTCCACAGCTGCTAGTCAGCGGCAAGGGTGTGGTTCGTTATCCTTCGCTCGAGCCGATAGTGACGATCGATATGCTGCTTGCAGGGATCTTCGACGTCGTTAAGCAAGCAATCAAGAATTCTCCCTGGAACTGTACTTCAGCGAAATTCTACTCAGTCGAGATCGTTGACAAAGGTAAGTCCATAGGAAACGTTCCTATAATCGATGCCATCGCGCAAGGGAATGACCCGACTACAGGTAAGCGTTTCACACAATGCGATGCTTACGGTAACAACGAAGCCGTTCCAAGCACAGTGTCTCTCGCCATCGCCCCAAGGGTCCCGGCGAATGCGAAGTTGCGCGTTACGCTATTCGGCGATGCAGAACACAAGGTCATATTGGCCCAGTCCGATGGGAGCTTGACGCTTACATCTGCAGAGAACATCACTTTCACTGCCACACCCCAGTCGGCACCGGGTGAAGCTCTGAACAATGGACAGAAGAGAGATGTGGGACAGCTCAGCGTGTCGTTCGCCCATGCGGATCTTATGGCGAATCGGTTACTCAACCTGTATGCAAAGAGTTCAGATATCTTCTCAACAGATTCTAAGGACTCGAAAAGTGCCTTTTCGGCTCTTCTGGGGATTCGACGCGGCCTTTTTCGCTCTTGGTATACACCATGGCAGCTTGAGCAAAGTGTTCAGGGAAATCAGACCGCTTCTAATCTATCAACGGTCACAAATCTCGGCCTCACCACTTTGCTTCCTTGGAAGTGGTCTCGGCCTGTGTTCAACAATCAGGTGATCGCCGCTCCTTTACCGCCCGATATCACGATATCGAATCAGTACACCCATCGCATCAATCAGCTCGTTAGTCAAAAGACGCCTTTATTAGCGGTGAACGACTACTCTCTGAATCCATCACTTAACTGGAGTTCAATCACCCTTCCGGCCAGCTGTAAAGTGCTTGGCTGGCTCAATCGTGCAAACACACCGTATTGCATAGGGACGGAATTGAATCTAGGCATGTGGTACCTCCCATTGAATCTAACCAAGAGAGGAACTCAGAGAGCGGAAGGATATGGCGACATCTCTATTCTCGCGCCCCTTGCGGGTTTCAACTTTGCCTCCGCAATATTTCCATACGTCATTTCAAGCGATGCGACGAAGGTTCAGATTAGGGTGAAGTATTCGGACTCAGTAAACTCCGCCAACAACTATGCTCGGACTCGAGTCTGGACCTATGGTCTCGAGGTGCTGAAGTAGCGCTCCGTTTCTTGATGTCCGTCCACCTGGCGACCGGGTCCGCCCGCGCCGAAACCATCATCACCTCTCGCACCTATCGCGAACCGCTCAAACGTGGACGACGATGCCTTACGCCAGCCTCTGGATGGAAGGCGGGAGGGAGGGAAGGCCGCATGCGTCCTTATTGTGCTCACGCTGCTTTTTGGGACCGGCGTGAACGGCAACAGCATGTGCCCCGAACGGCGTCCTACTCCCGCCCAGCCCGGTCGCTGTTGTAACAGATGGACAAAACACTTGAATCTTCGCTTTATATTCTCCGATATATTGGTTATGTACTAGTTTTGCACATGGTTAGCGATTGTCCCTTGCATCGCCCTTTGATTCACTGTTAGAACACGATGGAACCGAACATGATCCCAGAACGCCTTGATAATTTCTTTTTCTACAAAAGCCTTGCGAAGGTTGTCGGAGAGCAGACGACATGCAACACGCAAACTGGGTGAATTGGCAGCCGTGGCTCTTCAAGCTCGTTTGGCCGACTTATTGGCGGCGAAAAATCCCAACGAACTGCCGCTTGGATTTGAGCTTTCACAAGAATTTCCGAAGCATTTTTTGATTTCACTCGGTCTTTCAGGACACGTGGTCTTTGAGTCGAACCACCTTCGTGATCGGCAAGCGCCAGCGCATCAAAAAACAAAATGGCAAGGGGTAAGCAGAATCAAAATGATCGAGGTCGTGGTGAACAATGACTGAAGAAACATTTCGACCAAACTGGGCATCAGCGCCAGGTGAAACAATTCAGGCGATCATCAGTGCTCGTGGATTCTCGGCAACTGATCTTCAGACCTCACTCGATATGCCCGACTATGAGTTGAGCAGCTTGCTAACAGGGAACCTGAAAATTTCCTCTGAGCTAGCTAAGCGTCTTGCTAATGTATTTGGATCAACGCCTAGATTCTGGCTTGAACGAGATAAACAGTACCACGCGAGTCTGAAGGCGATAGAACTTGCCGCCCCAGAATTGACTCGTTGGGCACGCTCATTCCCTTTGAACGAAATGGTGAAAGCCGGTTGGCTCAACAAGCCAACTTCTGGCGAAGCAGCTGCTGAACTACTGGAGTTCTTCGGTGTCGCAAATTTGGCAGAATGGCGCGAAAGCTATCAAGCGCGTTTGCGTCGCACCAATTTCAGAACGTCGCAGAGTTTCGAGAACACAATTGGTTCTACAACGGCATGGATTCGGCATGGTGAGATTGTCGCTGAGGAGATGAATTGTGGTGCTTTTGATAAAAACGGTTTCAGAAAGAGTTTGTCGGCGCTCAAAGCGCTGACACTTGAAAAGAGTCCGCGCAGATTTATACCAACTCTACAACGAGAGTGTGCTAAACACGGTGTCGCTGTCGTCGTGAACCGTTGTGTGTCTGGATGCGCTGCCAGCGGAGCGACGTACCTACTAGAAAACGGAACTGCTCTTTTGTTGCTGAGTGCCAGATTCCTATCGGACGATCAATTCTGGTTCTCTTTCTTCCACGAAGCGGGGCATCTTCTCTTACATACGGATGAGGCGTGCGTAGAAGAAATGGGTGCCAAGTCCAGCCTTATCGAAGAGGAGGCAAATGTTTTTGCTCAAGAGATCATCCTTGATCCGCTTGGCAGGGATGAATTAATGGCACTTGAATTGAATAAGTTCTCCATCGCTCGATTTGCACGCCGTTGTTGCGTATCCGCCGGTGTTATTGTTGGACAACTCCAGCACAGGAAGAAAATCAAACATAGTGCATACAATGCTTTGAAAATACGCTATTCGGTGGAAGGTCTTAGCCTCTAAATCTTTCAGGAGTCGTCGGGCTTTTCTGCCAATTACAGAGGCTGTCTTCCATCGCTTGCTTATCAAGATGAAGATATTCCGCGAGATCGTCAGAAGATTTTTCAAGGGTTTTAGTTGATACGTCGGCTTTTGAAGAGCCATGAAAGAGCAGCTTTGCTCCATCGACTGGGCCGGTTGCTAATCCAAAATAAACAGAATCTGGTTTTATATCTGCTATCTCCAGTTTCCCGATCATTGAGAGATAGTCAAATCGCGCCGTCCTTCCGAAGGAAATCACTGCGGCCATTGAGTTATATAACCATCGAAAGGCTTTTTCAGGATTACCCGCACCAACATTAGAAGCAGTCTCAAAAAGTCCTGCGTGAGACGTGAACCCTGTTATCCACTTAACATAGCTTTCTATCGCTGCGCCAGTTCCATTCGTTTTCCATGCGTCAAGGCTTTGATACTTGCGGTGATTACCGAACGCACGACGCACGACACCAGAGCGAAGCTCGTTTATGCTGGCATCCAACCAGTGTCGAAAAGCAACGGGGTCGTTGCTTGTTTCTATCCAAGTCCACTGGCTGCCTTGGCCGAGCTTGCCATACACATCTCTAAGCAGTCTGTATCCGCTTCGAAGATTTTTGCCAAAATGCGTAAATAGAAAAACTAACCAACACGCCTCTTCAAAGTCGCCCGCTCGAAGATTCAATATCGCTGCTCGAATAGGATCGAACAGATCGTTGCCGGGGTTCATTCGTTCCAGGGATATCTCTCTCTTCGCGACTTCCTTGACGAAGCGAATCCTCCTTATGCTTTCTATGATTTGAAAGACGAACGTATCGAGTGCGTCGTCGCCGTCAATTCCTGGCAGTTCTTCAACCTGGGCCGAATACTTACGAAGTTGATCGGACATTTGCTTTCCGAAGTTTCTATCTTCTTTTCTCATCGTCACCATTTAGAGGATCGGTAAAAAGTGATGCTGATGTCAGCTTTGGGAGTTCCGCATCTCGTGCTTCAGCGCTTCGCTGACGTTTCTCGATATATGGCCCAAAAATCGGATTGCTAATCTTGTCTCGCAAAGTCTTCACTCGCTTCGCAGTCGCTCTATCTTGGTCGGCGCGGTAAATCTTCAGGAGATATGCAAGGTCTTTCCAGTAATCTGGCAATGTGTCTGGAATATTGGGATTCAAATCACACCGTATACCTTGCTCTAGCAATAGAAGCTGTTGAAGATTTGATCGTTGATCGTTGGGTGGCATGAGGGGCATCGAGGCCTTACTTTGCCAGCCTTCATCAATAAAGTTTCTTGCCTTCTGATGGTGCTTATCATACAAGTGCAGGCTACCTACAAAATGCTTATAGCTGCCGATCTCAACTCCTAAAGCGCGGGCCACCAATTCTTGAATCATCGTGAAAGAGAATACATCTCCGGGTAGTCCAATAAATGCGTCGTTAGACCGCATATGTGCGAGTAGCTCCAAACGGTTTTCACGTAACAGGAATTGTAGTGTGCACGTGCAGGGAACCTCCTTATGGCGTATGTCGCAATCTTTGGGATGATAAACAGGGATGACAGCCCGCCGTGTAGAGGATTTCGTACTGAGCAGTTCAATCACCCAGTCAATCTGTTCTTTGAGGCGAGGCCCGTATGCAGATCGAACCGTTTGAACTCCAGTTCCGTCTTGTGGGTACTCTGGCACGTAATACCGGATGAAATCGAAATCGTCGCTTCCAGCCATGTACCAAAGGAGTTCTCCGAGGGCGCTAAAGAGCAAACACCTAGATTCGGTGCGGCTCATTCGGGCACGAGGATTCGTTAGCTCAAGCAGTGCACCACTAATTTCAAGATTTGGGTCTTTGGTTGCCACTACCACTCTTCCATTGGCCAACACTCGTCGGAACACTTCGTGCAAAAGATCGTCCAGTGTAGCTGCTTTTACTTTCAAGCTCGCCTCAGACTAATTCTAACGATGGAAAGTATTCTACTTGGAAGATCAACGATAAGCCCATATCCGTATGCTTCCTAAGTCGTATTGTCTTGCCCAGGATCATTCAGGCGCTACACTGAGGACGCATGATGCGTGATCGTGACGCTGCTATCGGTTTCTGCGTAATTATTGTGGCGCTCCTTGCGGTCGTCTTTTATATATGCGACTGGCTACATATTTGGTAAACCGGCACAAAATAGAACGGGGCAGAGTTCAGATGGACCCCGCCCCGACGAAGCGCATTCGTTTTGCGTTTTGATGTACACGAGATTAATGCTTAGTGTGCTTTGCTGGCTTTTCGCTTCGAGGTCTCGCGTTTCTTATCTTCTTTCTTCTGGAAAGCAATTTGTTGCCGAAGAAACGAGCCTGAGGCATCGCCTGAAATGTCATACCAGTCCTTTGCAACGAAGGACAGCAATTCCTTCATGTCGACTCCTGTACGGTGAGCAGCGTATGCGATGCACCTCTGTGCCTCATCGTCCATAAGGTCGTCCAGTTTCAAAGAGGGCGAAGGGTACGGAATCCTTTCGGGCACATCGGCACCGTCTGGCGAGCTGAACATCTGGGGATTGGTTTCGCTTGCATAAGGCAGGGATAGGTTCATCGTCATTCCTCCATGTTTTTCTGTGTTCGATAACTACAGAGGAGAAATTAACACACGTAAGGCCGAAAAATATGCAAGAAAAACAAGTATCTTATAAGCCCTTAAATATTAATCAGTTAGAGATGTCGAATTTGTTGATCGACGTATCGAGTACGCACAATGTTGACGGCTAGTGGCTCTGAACCCACTCCTCAAGTTTTTTTGTCTGATACGGATCAAAAGACGTTCCGCTTGATTTGTTGACTATTTTCACCACGGCGTAGCGGTTGCTTAAGCTGCGAGTTGAAACACCGTAGTGCGCGATCTGAGTCAGAGCCTGACCCTCGACCTTGCAGTTAGCCGCAAGGTACTGCAACTCAAGTAAGGCGTATCCATCGACTCTCTCTTGCTCAGGCTGCTTATTGAACCCATTCAGGCGAATCGCGAGGTCACTTTGTACACCGTCGCAACCACGTCCCATCATCTCCTTTTGTAGGTCTGGAGCCGGTAGTCTTGGGTTAGCGGCATAAGAGCGCATGTTATTTTGCAGTTGTAAAAGCAAAGTTCGATTGGGTGGTGATGCCTTGGCGACTCGTTCGGCTTCGTCGTATAACCCTATTTCGTTGAGCCGAGCATCGGCAGAAAACGCATTACCTGAGCCTAGAGAATAAGCAAACAATGCAATGCTAGCTTGGTCTGGCTGATGTTTCACCCACCATGACTTTAGGCTAGTAGTATCCAACAAGTCGAAACCGTTTGGAGGTACGTCGGTTGCATCTTTGAACCCATCTCTGAATAACCAATTGAGTCCGGTGATTGTTTGCGCCCGAACAGATAGGGACGGATCATTGACGGCGAGCTTCATCCATATTGGTGCAATTGTCTCCATCACAGTGAAGGCTGAGATGGGTTTGCCTGGGAGTTTAGGCGCCCACTGGCCAATTGACATATAAAATAGGCAATCGCCGATAGCTTTCTTTCTTGCAGCGGGATCAGGGGAGGCTAGCGAGGCTTTGTATTCATCTCCGCGAGGGTCAGCACACTCGATATAGCCGCTTCCCAACGTAGTACCCTCTGGAGCATGACGCTCCAGATTTTCGATGACTCCAGCGACTAGTCCCTTTTCAGGAGATGAAGCAGCCTTACCCGCATTTCTGAGCGCGAGCAGTTCGTCAAAGGCCGTCGCATCGTCCGAATTAGCCCTTGCAGTGATTCCCTGTAACTTCACATCTGCAACGACAGGTTCCAGCACGACTCTCACTTGCTCAGTCGCGGCCTGCGATGCAACCGTTCTGATAGTCCCACTCTGACCTTCGACAGCCTTCCTTACCTCTGGGGTGATGACCTCTCTGATGAGACCGGGCGCCTGCTTACTAGTGGCATCCAATGCTGCTTTCTGGATAGTCTTCTGAATATTGTAGGACTGAAAACGATCTTCCAAAGTTTTGTCTATTTGTGCATCCATCCGCTTGATCTCAGCTTTGGCTTCGGCTTCTCCTTCTGTCTTCATCGCTTCTTTCATCGTGCTCAGGTCGCGATAGAAGAGGAGGCCTGCTAGAGCAAGCGCAACGGCCAATGGGATTGCAACAATCTTTGATGTATCTATGAAGAGTTTGCGGTTGGCGTCGGACTCATCGCGTTGGGCTTCGCGGTTCTTCTCCGCTTCTTCACGAAGGTATTTGAGAATCTCTAACTGATCTGTTTGCGGCTGAGGAGGTAAGGGCTGTTGTGGCTGCTGCTGGTCGTTCGCTTCGTTCATGGGCCTCGGCACCACTTTGGGATCGGGAGAAATAATTCTATCCCCGTGGCTCTCCTATTTAGGAAGCGTATTGCAATATGCATACCTTACATCTGCACATCTACGGGCTGGTCGGATAACTCTGGACTACGCCCTAACCCCGTCCCGCCCTCTCACCCGCAACTAATCCCAGAGAGTTTCGTAAATCGAACGGAACTGAGGTCAACCGTAGTCCTCGCATGACGATACGCCGCGTCAGGTATCGATTGCAGGCGCAGAAAAGCCCCAGCGCGAGGCCGGGGCAGATGGGGTGCTGATGCGTACACGGATGTCAGCGAGGCTTCGTCATCATTAGCGCTCGACCGGCGTCAAGGATATTCTTCACTCCGGCGTGAGAGACAGCGAAGCCCTCGTCAGCAAGCGTGGCAGAAATCGCCCGTAGAGATTCACCTTTCGCGTGCAGCGCCCTCATGCGCCGGATGGCAGTCTGCTGCTCTTCATCCTTCAATAATTCGCCGTCGTCACCGAGCGCCCAGCCAAAGGGAACGGTACCGCCAAGGTAGCGGTTGCGCTTCTTCTGATCCACCTTCACGTCCCGGATACGCTCTCGTATGCGGTCGCGCTCTGCCTCAGCCACGGCGCTCAAGATCGTGAATACCAGTTTGCTGATGCCGTTGCCGGTCACATCGCCACCGAGGTCGATCATGTGAAGCGAGACACCAGCATCCTTCAGCTTGGCCAATACATCCAGCGCATCCAGAGCCGAGCGGAACATACGGTCTAACTTAGGCGTGATAACCACATCGTCTGGCTTCAGAATGCTGAGCAGCTTCGCTCCTTGTGGACGCTCGTGCAGGCGGGTAGAACCGGATATGCCGCGTTCTACAAACATCTTGTCCACCTGCATACCCTGCATCATTGCGTAGCCTTCCAGACGGCGCTGCTGTGCTCCTAAGCTCTCGCCTTCCTCTGCCTGCCTGCCCGTCGAGACGCGTGTATACCCGTAAACCGCCATTGCTCATGCTCCCATGTAAAGCTGTAAACCTGCGACAAGCGTATGCGATGAAAGGGAGTCTGTCAAGCTGCTCTAGCAGGTTTACAAACATTTGGTGTTCCCCTAAACGAAACTGGACAGTACATCGAATTTATTCCAGGAACAGACACCAGTCATTCACCTTCAGGCGACGAAAGTCAGTCAACGCCAGCGCATACACACATCGGCACCGGTACCGATCATCTCTCACGGGAGCAACACCCGATTTCAAAAGGGAGGCAGGAGTCCCGGAAGCATTCTTTTGTCGACCGGAGGCCGGGGAAGTCCGCCCCGATCCGGGAGCCTCGACCCTTGCTGACGTGGCCGGAACAAATCACGAGCGAACCGGAGGGTGTCAACCTCCCTAGTCGGGTGGGGATACCTTGCCTATTAGGCGAAGGAGTCCCAGGAGTCCCGAAATGCCTGGTATTTTGGGTATATAGCCAGGAGTCCCGTAACGTCCCGCCCGCTGGCTTACCGCTTCTGTTTGATCTCTTTGATTAGTTCACCATCGGCGCCGTAAAGCGTCACGCCAACATCGACGACGCTCTTCCCAGAAAACTTCACCTTCATCGTGTTCCACGCCCTGTCTACGATTGACTCACCCACCTTCCTATATAAATGCGCTCCAGCGGCAAGCGCTATCCCCTTCGCTGCTGCCGTCCCAACTGCTGTCAGACGAACAACTAGGTGCAGGGGCGGAAGCGATGCTTGCGGAGTCGTCGGAAGAGACCGGTAGTCCATTGTGCCGGGCGCAAACGGCAACACCTGTGTGTCCTCTACTTCGTCGAAGCCTTGGATGATCTGTTCAAGCTCTCGTGCTTCTCTGAGCGTCAGCCCATCCGTTTCGATCCTGATTTGCGGCATGAACGGAGTATAGCGGGGAAACAAGAGGGAAACGAACTGTGTACGCGTCGCGCTCTCAAATAGTGGGAGGAACAAATGACACCAGAACCAGGAACGACGAGATACGAAACTCTCTGTAGTTTCCTAGAGAGTGTGATGATTGACCCGCGTGCCTCGCGCCGTGTGAGGTTATCGGCAGCTCAGCGTTTAGACGATCTTCTCAAGCGCAGAGAGAGAGCAGAGGCCGCAGAGGTCCGTCGAGTCGAACGGGAGGCGCTGAGAGCCGCCAAACGCGAGGAGCAAGCATTACAACAGACGGGCGCGACCGTACCAGATACGTCGAGCGCAGACGAACGTTTGAGACAGATGCAAAATCACCTCGAAAACATCACGAAGAGAGGAAAAGAAAATACAGCACTCTCTACAGCTTGATTGCTACAAAACCCGCGTGGTTATTGACATTCACGAGCATTTGTAGTAATCTATAAAAGTCGAATCGAGCTTCACAAAGTTCTTCGACGGCATCGTCCACTGAATGAATGAAACCCACCTTCGGCTTGGTGATGCCTTTTTGATGCACGACGCAGAGAGCGTCACCCGAACAATCGGAACCAGTACCCATATGTAGAACGTTCCGCAATTACTTTGTTCGTATGCATCCGTGGATCAGCATAACGCTGGCCACCGCAGCGCCTTCGTGCGCGTAAACGGAGAAACTACAGATGCCTATCGGCAACACTGTGTCAGACGTAAATGCGTTCATCGAACGTCATGTAAATCCTGCACCCGGAAGAAATATTGAAGACCGTAAAGTCAGAATCCTTCACTGGCTTGAACAAGCTAATAATCCCGCCGCGTATGCTTCGGCCCACAAAGACATCACGAACGTTCGCCGGTACGCCTTACAGAATGTGCGGCGCCTAGTAAAACGCCATCCCGAGGCCGCTGCATTGATTGATGCCCCTCACACTGAGGTGCGGCAATGAACTTCGGCGGATATATTCCCCTCAATCGTGGATTGATAGAGCATACGATGAATGGGCGGATGAGTAATAACGAAGCTCTGGTCTTTGTATGGCTCCTGATGCTAGCTGACCGGAAGACCGGGAGCTACACGATCAACGGGCCAACACTTCGTACTTTTCTCCCAGGTCTAAGCAAGGGCGCCGCCCAGGATGCATTAGAAGGGTTGGAGCGTAAGAGATACATCTACCGAGATGTGAAACGGCGTTCAGTAGTGGCGTATCGCTACTGGATAAACGGGTTCCCACCTACAGACGGCCCGAAGAAGAATTTCCGGCTCGATCTTACAGAAGTCTTCGAGCATAGTGATCCCTCCAGACTTCGTTGGGTGGAAACGCCTGACTACACGAATACTTACAGCCTCGAACGGAAGACTTCAGCGCCAGAGACTCCGCTAGCGACCCAGCTAGGAACTCCGCCAGCAACCCCGCCAGCGACTCCGAACTATAACGAGAAGGAGAAAGAGATAGAGATTGATAAAGAGACCCCTTTCTCTTCTAAGGGCGGTGATTCAAATAGACGTATGGAAGGTGAGCACAGAAATGCATCACGAAGTGAGCCATTTGGTGACCGGGTGGTGACTGAACAGTGCGCGGATGGTGATCCAAATGGAAGCGTGAAAGGTGAGCCGATGGACGCGCTACCGTTTGGATTGGTGCGGAGGAATGACGGCATATACACGCCACTAGGAGTGAAGGCGCATCCGCAGATCCTCAACAATCTCGCGAAGGAAGGCTTCATAGTATGACAATGCTCAAAAGACTGGATCGATATTCAGAACTGTGGAGGATTGCCCTTCCACATATAGAGCCGCCCACCATCCAGGACGCGGGACGGTGGGCAGAGTATCCGCCAGCGATTGTCGAACGAGCAATCCTTCGCACCGCGCGTAAATTTGCTCAGGTGAAAATCGCTTCTGGCTTCATACCGTCAGAGGCCTACCGCTACGCCAGCTCCGTAGCGCGAGCGATGTGCTACCAGAACAACGCCTGATCCAGCACCACGGCGACCATGTTGAACATGGCGACCGTCGCAAGTAGAGCCGTATCGATACGACTCAAGGCCAAGATGTCAAAGCAGCATTGTCTCCGTACGCAAGTGTTGACAGCGCCAGACGGGCGTCCTAGTGTTTTCGCCGGAAATTATGAGTTCCACAAACCAAACTGAAGGAGGTCGCGTGACCTATACAGACCTAGTAGAAATATCCAATAAGCTCTACCAGACAATCCAGCATTTCATCGAGATGTGGCGCGAAATTATTCCGCAAATCCCTGAACCAGAGATAGAGGATGCCTCTTGGTGGTTGGATTATGACGCCACAATCGTCGAGCACGCAATGATCATCGCGGCTCGCCGCTTCTCTCACCGTACAAACGAACAGAGCTTCGACGCCAAGAAGGCCTATCGCTTTGTTACGTCGACGTGCAAAGCGTTAGAGAACGAACAAAGATCAAGTCACGCTGCCTGATCGCAGCCGCACGGCGACCACGCTCTTGCGTGGCGACCGTCTGAAGTAAAAGCCGTACACGATATGGCGCCAGGGCCAAATGACCACGCGGCCTCAAAGAGAATAGCGAACAATGCCAATCAAACCAGCTCGCACCAAAAGTGCGAGTCAACCTAAATATGCCTGTAAGAGCAACGACCCAACCAAAAAGAGAATAACCAGAGCTACTTCATCACGCGACCGATTTTGGCGCATAGCGGCGGATTTAGAGCCAACTTCCGACGAAGCCTACCTTCGAGACGAGGCGATTCTGGCTGAAGCCCTTAGCGAGTTTTCGTTCGATGAACAAATGGCGATGGACCACTACGACATCGCATCCATCGCCATCTCTGCTGGTAGCCCAGCTTTCCAAGCCGAAGCTCTGCCGCTGCTGTGTCGAGCACTGGGGAAACGCACGGAGCGACTGCACAAACTGCTTGACGATGCTCGTGTGTTCCTTGAATCACGACTCCAGGATTATCACCCGGACCTATCCCAAGCAGAACGCGAGACTGCTATAGCGTATGCCATCGCCTCAGCTAAATCGCACTACGGCGGTGAAGTGAACGAAGAACCGGTCTCTGCATGGGTCGTGGACAAGGTGAGACAGGCTGTGACATTCGTTCGCGCAATTCGCGAAGACGAGAACGCCTGTCAGGCAGAGTTTGACGAGCTGTACAAACATCGCCGCGCCCTTCTGGGAGGTATCTACTCAGTCTTGGAAACTTGTGTCGACCTCGGAGCAGACCTAGGACAGGACGGCAAGGTTGGCGATACCGTTTCTGAGATTGAGCAGGTTGCCTGGATGTACATCTGGAACCATCTATCTGATTGGACTTCACCAGACAGGGCACACGCGGCAATTACGACTCGTCTCTACGGACTCGGTAGGGATACTGCCCGCATATGGCGAACTGCACGTCTCCGCAACCGCAATCGCTCTGAATGGATTGCTTACCTGCTGGAGCATTATGGGTTGAGCGAGAAAGATGCGCCCGACGATGAAGACGAACTTCGACAAGCGGCATAACTAGCGAAACCGAACCGTTCCAAAGCTGTGCTCTCAACTTCTGCCAGGGATTGCGGGGATACAGAGTCTTTTAGACCGATACCCACAACCCTGAGTATTACCTGCACAGGTGGCCCATGAAGCTAACAAGCCAAAGCGTACTACGATACGCATCACGCCGCCGTTGACAGGCAGCGCAACCGCTATATCACTTTCACGGGCCACGAAGCGAGAGAGTCATAGACCCCGCCATCCACGTGTAGCGATACGGATAGGACGCTGTAGCAGTACCCAAATCCTTGACAGGAGGATATGAACAACGAAATATGTGACGAGTCGGCAGCCGCCGCTCGAAGGGCCACCGACCGCGAATTAGTCGCTGCGGTCGCCCAGGTCTATAAACAGTTCCGAATGTTACCGCCGGTATCAGCGATCAACTTCGACTCAAGCCCAACTTCACGATCGTTGAAGTGGTCACCAGAAACAGCTCACTTCATCATTGACATCGAGAAGGCTCTGCAATTCGCACTCGATAACAAGGCTGATGTGGACGCACTGAGTAACGCTTGGAGACGATTGCAGACCGACATCACCATCATCGACAAGGATTGCGCACGGCTTATTCGGCTGCTCGCACCCGTCCTGCATCGTCGCGGACTGCATCCCCGCCGCTACTTCAAGCCGAATAAGTACCTGCATCGGAGGGCCTCACGATGAGCGGAACCTACCGGACAAAGAGCCAATCAACGGCGGCTTTGTTGAGATTTGCCCTTGGAGACGATTGCCACGTTGCAACGATCATGGAACCCGGAAGGCGGGCAAGTTTCGAATTTCGCAATACGCACGAACAAAATTGTGAGGAGTTGGTCAAGCGTTTCTATGGTCGCGACCCGGTGCCGATCAACGATGCGGTCGGGCTGCTCATGATGTTGCACAAAGTTCAAAAAAGTATGAACGCGGCACGGCGAAGTAGAAATGGAGTTTGGAGAATCGAGAATGAATAGTCTAGGAACAAGGGAGTTGAATTTCGTCGACCGCACGGGCCAAGTAAACGTAAATGGCATCAAGGCAATCAGGCTCGCCGCGCTACGACCGGTCCCGTATTACGAAGTGAAGTGCGTGAAGTGCGGAGCCGAGTCTACCGAGCCACATCGACGCATGGAGTTCGCAACGTGCAGAAACTCCGCGTGCGGCCAGCCCGTACGGAAGCCAAGCAAACTAGAAGCGGAACGCGCGGCAGCTCGTGACCGTGACCGACTTGCAGAAGAGGCTGCGAAACGGCACGCGGAGATTCGGATGGCTGAGGATTTAGGCTCATACGAAAGGCCCGAACGCTATACCCCAAAGCCCAGCACGCACCAGGTGATGTCCCAGAGGGAGAGACTTGAGATGCGACAGCGTCGAGAAGAAGCTGCTCAGATCGAACGCGAAGAGCGTGAAGCCCGAGAAAAGCCTGTGAGAGAGCTGACTGAGAAGCTGAATCAAATGCACAGAAAGATTGCGGAACTAGAGAGGCGACGTTTGACCGATCCAAGCATCCGCGATGTGGACTTCTGGGTTGATCCACAGGTGGAAGGGTTGGATTTCTTGACCGGCGAAGGCATTTGCGAATGGAATGTGGCGGCGTTCACAAACTTCGCTCATAATCACCCAGAGTTTGCCATCACTGACCACAATCTTCAAATTCTGAACACTTATTTCGCTAAGCACGAGACGCTCTTGTTCAGTACGCAAATGCTGGAGAAGACATATCAGAGGATGCTCGCTTGTGGAATTCAGTTCGATAAGCCAGAAGCCGATCCAGCGGAACAACCAGCGAATGGAGCCCTGGACTACGCAAAGCGACCGCAAGCTAACCTTACGATCACACCTGCGCATGAGATGAGCACGCAACAGACTTTTCCAGGAATCGATTTGAACTCGGGAGAACCTCGCGAGTACAGCGCATGGGAAGTCGAAAAAATGAGCGGGGATGAGATGAAGAGAAAACTGCAACTCACCGTTGAAAAACGACAGCTTCCTAGCGGTTTGCGGTGGTAGTAGAAACAAGTTAGTCGAGATCGCTTGCGCCTCCTCGCAAGCGCCACCCCGAGCCTTTGCGCCGGATGGTGGCATAGCCCCGCGTCGTATGCTCCACTCACCGTCCGACGCGGGGTACAAGATCGATCACTTGCGTGAATGACATCGTGAGCTTTCTCGATGCAGTCACGCGGGGATTTAACTGAAGAAAACCAAATTGGCTACAAAAGCGAAGTGTCTCTTATTTGGTCTGTTGTTTGCGGTGCTAACAGCCATACCAGTGCAATCACAGACAAACATCAAGAACTACAACAATACGATCTCCGGTAACGGAGTTCCAGGTCTAAACATCCCATGTGGCATCCCTAACCCAGGTCAGATATACGACGACCAGTCGACAGGATTCCTCTACGGATGCTCCGATGGAACCTGGAAGTTTGGCGGCGTGACGTTTCCGACTAACGCCATCGTCTTCGGCGTTACACCTACCTTAGCACGAGCGGCTGTTCCCGCAGATATCCGCAACATGGGTACGACCCAGGCTTTCATCTTACCTGCGTTCACAACCGTATCGATCCCTTCCGACGCTGACTACACTCTCAACGCTGTGCAGTCGGTACAGAAGACAATCGTACTCAATAGTGCTACGCCCCTCACGGCCACCCGCAACGTCATCGCACCTCTCGTTCCGGGACAGGAATACAACATCGAGAACGCCACGTCTGGCGGCCAGAGCATCACGCTCATCGGCCCAAGCGGTACTGGTGTCACCATCGCGAACGGTAAATCCGCATCTGTTTTTTCTGACGGTGTGAACTACATCGGATCGAGCGGTGGAGGATCGAGCGCCGGTGGTATTGGTGTTCAGTATTCGACTGACGGTACTACACTCCAGGCTGCTAACATCACCGGCCCTGTATACGCGAACGGTGCCTCTGCTCCGACTGTAGAGACCACGAACCAAGCCAACACGGCACTCGGCTTCAGCAACGGTCAGTTCATCAGCGGCGACTCCATCGCTTGCTCGACTGGAACAACGTCGACTGGTCCTGGGAACTTCTTTCTCCAGAACGGTTTTGCATCCAGGCTTCAGCCACTTGTCGGCGGCCCTTACCAGGACGCCTGCCAACCTGGTGACCAGACAGCAGACGGAAATTACAAGTGGGTGTTCCGCGCAACCAATCCACAAGGCGGCGGTATCGATCCGCTCTACGTTAGCGAACTCGGCACCAATGATGCGATCTTCTACATGGGCAATCCCGACAAGCAGCTCATCTTTCAGCGTCTCCAGTTGGCCAGCCTTTCACACATGGCTATCCCAGTCGCGAACGTACAGCTTGCACAAGGCTGCACGCTCTCAGGCTTTACCGCAGACACCGCAGTCGCCGCCACCGGTCAGACATCAAATCCCTTCAGCGGGATGCAAGTCGTATCTACGACAAACGGTTCTACAGTTACGTGCAACGTCACCGCACCGAAGGCAAATGATACGATGTACATCTACTACCTCATCAAAGATGCGAGTGGTGGAACGTTCACGGTGTCAGTCGACGGAGTTCTTCAGAACGATCCGTTCAACGGTACGACAACTTGGCACAACGCAGGCGATAACGGAGCGTTGATCCTCACGCAGAACGGCATCAATGCTGGCGTGGCTTCGGCTAGAATCACTGGCCTTGCTTCGGGCGCTCACTCAGTTGTATTCACAGTCAGCTCGACGACGAACGCTGCGAATCAGGTCTGGATAGACGCTGTGTCATTTGCGCCTACGGTGTCACTGACTTTGAATCCTCGGGTCTACGCAATCAGCCCGAACCAACAGAACGTTGGCTCCGCTGGCGCTCCTTACGTTTCGACGTATCAGGGGTACATTCAGAGCATCGTCACGAACCTCGCGTCTGACGGCCTGAACGTTGCTTATATCGATACGGCGGCAGCCCTACTGAATAGTCCAACGTGCGGTAACGGCAACCAAGCACAGATGTTCGCAGTCTGCTACGCAGATACCGTTCACCCGAACAATACAGGTCATGGCCTCATGGCTACGACCGTTGCTGGCTCATATCCATCGAGTCGTCTTCTCGGCGTCACATCCTGGCAAGTTCGACAGCAGATGAAGCAGTACATCGCCGCGATCACGAATGGACCTTCTGGCTTTATCGATGTCAACGGATTCGATTACCTGACTCCTACGGGTTGGGGTCCAGGAATCCTCTTCAATAAGAGCCAAGGTCAGATGTCCTGGATTTCGTTTCTTAGCCAGACCGGACTTACCTTCCATACCCCAATCGGTGCGGGTATGTCATGGTGCCACACTGGAGGAAATGGAACGCAGGCGCCCGATCCTCCGGCTGCTTCCCAATGTGACTTGAGCTATCTGGGTAATCGTTCATTCGCCTACTTCGGCGGTTCACCTCAGACTGCGGGCATGACCATTCAGAACGGTCTCATGCAGACCGGTACTTCCTTCCTTGTGAACTTCAAAGGGCCATTCACAATCAACAGCAACACCGGTGGTGTCTATTCGACTACAGTCGCAACGTCCTCACAGAACTTTGCATCACCGTGTTGGAACTTTGTGGCTGGTGTTTGGAACGCGACAAACTCAACCCCCGGCTTTGTCGGTCCATGTCTCAGAGCTAACCCTCTGAGTCCGACAATCACCGCTACACATGGTCAGGTGTATCTCCAACTTCAAACTAGCGTCACAGACGCCGGGTTGCAAGTTGGTATGGACTTCTCGCAGGCGACACTTCCGAACCTTCTTGGAAACGCCACGGTTCAGACCATCGGAGCCAGTACCACTGGCCTCAGCGGTATCATCCTGGGCGGTACAGCACAGGTTGGAACTGGGGCAACTACACCAGTCTGTGCAACCAACGTGGTCTGCGGACCGGTGAGCGGAACCATTACTTTCACTACCGGAACAGGAACGCTGTCACCAGGATCGGTCATCGGTATCCAACTGTCGTTCAACAGAACCAACATTCCTAGCTGCATCGTAGAGAACAGCGCAGCGGGGATTCAGAGTTGGTCAAACACGCTAGTAACGAACTCCGTCGACCTCTCAGTAAAGAACGCTCTAACAGCTAGTACGGCGTACACGTTCCTATATCAGTGCTTCGGGAACTGATGAGAGCATATAACCTCGTAATGCCCGTCAGAGCGTTGAGACGGTAAAGGGAGGGGGGCTTAGTTCAAGGGAAGCCCCTTTTCCTGCACATTAGCCTGGCTCAGCCCTGAGCCTAATGACTGAGCGCATTCGCCGTTTAGCTAAGTAACAACTGATTGTTGAAATTAGCCAAATCAGGAAATACGGTATCAATTTGCGGTTGGTTCAATCCCATCCATGATCCGATTCCTGCCGTCATTTGGGTAACTGATGTTGTTGGAATCCAAATTCCCTGGGTGCCGAGATCCGAACTCCCTCCTAACTCTAGATCCGGAAAAGTTCCTAAGATCCGACCTCCGGCTATTCCACCTCCAAGGATGATCTGGTGATTTCCCCAAGCATGATCGCTTCCCATGTTTATGTTGCTTTGCATGGTCCGATTGAAATCGGAATGAGTGCAAATCATAACGCTGTCGGTCATCCCCATATCGTCCAATGCATCCATAAATGCGCCGATGTTGGTGTCTAAGTCAGTGAGCGCAGAACCTTGATTTGAAAGCAATTGCGCGTGGTTATCGTAATTTCCTTGTGCACAATAGAAGAGTTGACGTGACGCACCAATGATCGAACGCCCTCCGATAATCTGCGCGATCATTTTCATACTCGCTCCAAATGCGCTGCTCGAAAATCTTGTCGTCGGAAGAGCCCCATACTGCGCCGCTTTCAACAGTAGCGCTTGTTCCGCCATAGAGGATTTTCGTAATTGGGCGACCTGGGAAACAATGCGATTATTCGATTGTGCGTCGCTAGAGGCCAGCGCTTGCACCGCTGTTTGCAATGACGACGGAATTGCAATCGCGCCTTGCCCCTGCGCCTGCACTGCAACGCCTTGGATTGTTCGGCCTACAGTAAAGATGGAACTACCAGAAGCCGTGAATGCGGGTGGCAAGGATCCGGATGCCGATGAATAGATGTCGGCGATGCGACCGCCCCAACCGGTGTCTGGGCTCGCGAGCGTACTTGAACTTTGCCACTGAGCTAGTCCAGCAGGATGAGAAAGCAAGGCTTCGGGTTGAAGGGATTGATTATTCAACAGATCTGTCTTGGTCAGCCTTCTCACCATCGGTCCTATGTTGGCGACAATGAACGCCTGTTTCTGATTGAAGCGCCTTGCTGTGTTAACCATGGCGGGATGAAGGCTGACTGTGCCAAAACTTGGATCGTCTGTACCTTGCAGCGGAAGCAGCGCTGCTTGTGGAAGCGCAACTTTCCCTCGAAGCGAGGCGTATTGCGCATAGTTGCTTCCGCCAAATGGGACTACGAGATTGTTTCCGTCGTTACCGCCGGTCAGCGAAACGACGATCACGGCTTTGTACTGCGAAGGACTAGAAAATTGGGCGAAGGCCTTCCTCGAAAACTCGCTTGCCCAAAGAGGCATGGTCGCAGCAGCTATTCCAGCGCGATAACCAAGTCTGAAAAAGTGTCTTCTCGAAATCATTGGGGCTCCTAATGTGCAACGGTATAGTTATCTGCGTTTAGAGCCAGAAAAATGGCCGATTCTGCGGATAAGAGGGGATCGTTAGTTTGAAGTTGATGGCAGTAATTCATGATGAATTGCTGCTCATCTTTCGACATTTGTCCGTGGTAGGCGAGATGGTTCAATGCGTCTACCAGATCTTCAATCGTAGAGAAGTTCTGGATAATCCATGAAGAATTTGAGACGCCTTGAAATCCGCCCTGTTGCCCGGTCAGCATTCCCCAGAGAGCTTGGCTGCGGTTGATCAAGGTGACGTCGTTCAAGATCTGAAATTCAGGACTGTTTATAGTCGTCCCCGGTATTCGGTACGAAGGGCTATAGAAGCCAAAGACACTTGGCGAGTAGAAAACGCACTCTTGTAGAGAGCACGGAAGATATGACGGTTGAGCGTCTGAGCCACTCCATCCGATAATGTTCATCGCGAAAGTTTCAAATAGATAAGGCTCTTGTAAGAAGCCGTCCGAAGGAGAAGGGCTAGAATCTCCACTCCGCGCTTCCGGATCCAGCAGGATAGCGCGTACCACCGCAGAAAGATCGCCTCGAATACCCTTGCCGTTATCTTTGAATACGACGGAAATCCGTTTAACGTAGTCGGGCGATGGGTTACTCTTCACCAATCGCTGAATCAGAATTCGGCTTATAAACGGAGGAAGATTTGGATGAGCAAATATTGCATCTAAAGCCATTGCACGATCTTGTTCGGCGGTTTGACCTGCGGGTAAGGTCACATTTCCGAAGAGAGTCTTCTGGCCCTTGTCGTGTTGACTCTGATTTGCTACAAGCGGTTGACTCCAGTCCGCCCCATAGAATGTGTAGCGAGGATCGACTGGAGCGGCATAATTCCATCCAGTGAATACGCGGCTGAGATCAAGAATGGTGGCTTGATCATACGCAGGTATCGGTGATCCATCAGGATTGGTTTGTACTGTACCATCCTCGTTAAGCGTAGATGTTCCGATGGTGAACAACTGAAGTAGCTCTCTAGCAAAATTTTGATTGGGATGTTGCGTCGGATCGGTGGGAGCAGCATTTCCTGCCAAGGTCAGCAACTGAGCCACGGACACGTCCGACGAGATATCCGTCAGAAGATCTCGAAAGTTTCCGGTCGCATCTCTCTCCATCTTCTCTTCAAATGGGAAGTTTGTGACCTGTTGACTTATTCCGGAACGCATCAGAAATGTTTGGAGAGCCCATGCAACCCGTAGACGAAGAGGATTAGATCCAATCACCGATTTTTGCATGATCGAAATGATTCCCCCATCAGCGGAGCTATAAGATTCAACGGGAGTTGCCTGTTGCTCGGCGATAAATGCACTGAATCCGACCGCCTGAACATGTTGAACTAAGTCTGGACGTGGTCCGAAACCAGCCTGAGTAAGAAATCGCGCAGCCGCATCGAATGAAGTTGCCGTCTGAGCTATTGGCAATTGAACGTCTGCTATCTCGATAGCGGTGCTCTTGGAGAAAACTCGAATGGTAGCTGATCCTTCATGCCAAGGAGGGAGAAAGCCTGTAGCCATCACCGAAGAACCTGAAGAGTTAGCTATTACGAGCGGGCGATCATCGAGAGTTATTCCCAGATCAGCAGATGGCATTATGTTGGCAATCTGGAGATTTACAGATCCTCCATTGAGAACCGAAGGAGAGACAGATAGAGGTTGAAGTGCGACTGGAAGAGTAATAGTGGTGCTACTGCTCGATCCGGGATTCGGATTTGCAACAGAGATGCTGAGAGGAGAAGTTGTTTGGTGTGGCACCACAATTGTCGCCTGGAGGCTAGTCGAGCTAATGAAGCTTGTCGGGACGACCTGACCATTTACTAAGACATTCGCTCCGGATACGAACTTACTTCCAGTGATGCTTACGGTGCTGAGCGCCATGCGCACGATGTTAGGCACGGAACTTTCGACATTTGGAACCGGATTCAGGATTTGAATCGAGTGTGTGTAAGACTTTCCTGCTAGGCCATAGCTAATGGACACTGAGCTGGGTTGCGGAATGGTACTCGGAGCATGATAAAGACCACTTTGGTCGATGGTTCCGTTTCTCGCTCCTCCAACAACACTCCATTGTCCCTTATCGGGATCTATGCCCTCCACCTTAAACACTGTAGTTTCGTCCGTGCGAACGGACTCAGTGGCAACAGTGATGCCGACGTTTGACGAGGTCAATGAAGTATTGCCGGCACAGCCGATAAGTCCAAGCAGAGCTGCGCCAAACAGAACCGAGCGAGTTTTGCTCCCGGCAACCTTGCCAATACGAGTCTTCATGTGAAGACTTATCGGCAGTCGGATTCACTGTGCCACTATGGGCTGATTCAGCAAACGTTACTAATGTAAGTAATTCAAAACATCGTTTGGAGGCTTAGGCTGAAACGGGTTCCGCATCCAAATCAATCATTCCGTATTCTTTGAGCTTTCTGTACAGAGTCGTTTTTCCAATACCCAGCAGCTTCGCGGCCATCACCTTGTCTCCGCCCAATTCATCAATAGTTCCGAGGATAGCCTGTCGTTCCATCTCTGCAATTGGAATGATATCTCTCCGTTTCGGAGCGACAGTATCGACTTGATTTCCGTTTGGAGTTAGATCAGCTGACCCTCCAACCTGCTCGTTGACCGCTGCTTCTTGCTCGCGAAGTTGCGGAGGAAGATCTTCGACGTGCAGCACGGAACCGTTCGACAACGCGCACGCATGCTTGATCGCGTTCTCTAGTTCTCTGACATTTCCTGGCCATTCATACCGGCTCAACATCTGTATGGCTTCCTCTGACAACGCCCGCTGCACGTTATCCTGCTCGTCATGAGCGGCCACAAAATGCATCGCCAAGAGAGAGATGTCCTCTATGCGCTGACGTAAAGCTGGGATTTTCAAGGTCATCACGTTTAAACGGAAATAGAGATCCCTACGGAACTTTCCTTGTTCGACCATGGAAGCCAGGTCCCGGCTACTTGAGGCAAGAATCCGTGTGGATATCGGTTTTGTGCGTCCAGTACCGATGGGGCGAACTCTCTTTTCTTGTAGCGTCCGTAAAAGTTTTGCCTGTGCTTCAGATGAAAGCTCGCTGATTTCGTCAAGACACACCGTTCCACCTTCAGCGGCAGCCAACACTCCATTCTTAGAGCCGACTGAATCCAGTAAGGCGTTTTCATCTCCGAACAACTCGCATTCGATTTGGTCGGAATTGCAATTCACCACGACAAAAGGTTGGTTCGCATTTGGCCCATTGAAGTGGATTGAGCGGGCCAATACCTCTTTACCTGTGCCATTCTCGCCAAGGATTAGAACTGGATGGGTTGAAAACGTCACCTTGGCCAAAAGTCGATGTAATTTCTCCATCTCTAGGGATCGGCCAATCAATTCGTTCTCCGTCCTCTGAGATCGAAGCTTGGCTCGTAAGATCCCCCTTTCGTGCCGAAAGTTTGCGTGCTGACGAGCGCGTTGAAGTATTGTGGTCAATTCCTCCATCGCGAAAGGCTTGGTAATGTAATCACTAGCTCCGATCCGCATTGCTTCAACGGCGGACGACACCGTGGCAAATGCTGTCATAACAACTACAGCCATATCGGAATAATGTATTTTGACCTGTCGCAACAGAGAGATTCCGCTCCCGTCGGGTAGCTTCATATCCAGAAGAAGTAGGTCGAAGCTCTGCTCTCGCAACATAGCCTCGGCATCAGCCAGTGTTCGGACGCACACAGCATTAGCGTCGTTGCGAAGTAGAATCTGATGACAGACAGAACGAATGCTCTCATCATCATCTACCACCAAAACACGCAATGATGCTTCCACATTCGAGATCTCGCACGTTTTGTGTGTAGCGACACTCTGAAACATCCCCGTTACAATATTGCTCTCAATCAATGGTACTGCCGATCCTGTTGTCAACATTCGTTCCTCGTGACTGTTGGGATTTATTTGGAAACGTTGAGGTTATTAAGCTTCAGGCAGCGGGAATTCCTCGCCCTTTTGTCTCAGGCCATCTCACTGAAATCTTTGTGCCTTCGCCAAGTCTGCTAGAAATCTCAATAGAACCGCCGGAATCTTTGACGAGTTCCTGGACGATGCGGAAACCGAAACCCCTTCCGCTCGTTCGAGGAGGCAAGGCGTTCTCTTGAAGCATCTTTACTGTGGACTCACTCATGCCCACTCCATCATCGATTACCGTCATAACTATGTAGCGAGATCCTCCTTCACTCTTACGATCTACTTCCACATGGATTTCGGCGGATGTTGGTGTCGCGGCCGCCGCATTCTTGACAAGATTTAGCAATATTCTTTCAATCACTTCACGCGTGACGTGAATTGGCTTGTATGTAGAGGAGAGAATTGAGATGTTCACCGTTCGTCCTACCAGCCTGCTTAATAGATCTCTATAGCTAGCTAGAATCTCGGGAAGCAATATAGTCTCTGAATCCTGCGACGCTTTCCCTGCACAGCCAACTAACCTCTCAATAAGAGATAGGCTGCGTTCTGCGATGAGCTTTATCTCATGCGCATATATTTGGGGTTCTTCTGACGACAACGCTGGAGCAGCCAGAAGATCGGCATAAAGGCTAAGAGCGCCTAGTAAATTACCCGCATCGTGCGCGAGTCCGATGCCTTCTGCGAAAGGTAGGACGGTTTTCTCTTTACTTATGGGAGATCTATTTTGATCTCGCGACGACTGGAGCAAACGTTTGACCTGGAAAGTACTTTGGAAAGTCGTACGACTCTGCGATGCTTGCATCTCAACTCCGCGAATTTTTCTTGCAATCACGAAAACTCTTATATGGACAGGTAATTTCTTCCCGCCCAATAGGCATTTTTTACGTGGTATACATACTTTAGTAACGCCAACGATCATTCAAATCAAGTAGTTTCCCGGAGTACCGTTCCAATTCGGGAAGGCAACAAATATTTCGTCCAATCCACGTAAAGTGCCCGTATTTCCTCGTCTTTAGTGGCTCAAGAAAGATCTACAAGTTAGAGAACTCCGACTCTGGGTTCTTCAAAGAGTGGCCCAACTACAACCAAAGTGGTACGAAATTATTTCGCACTTATCTGGTCGTAAATGTCGTTCTAGGTAAAGGATCAAGTAACCGTAACCCGTGCCGATATCTCGCTTACCGGAGGTCATCGGATACGGTCATGAAATTGGATCTAGTCGCACTCGCGTTGTTGAGCATCATGGCTGGTTCTATCCGCGCTAAAGGGCAGATAGGACCTAAATATTTGGGCGCTTCTACAGTCGTCAAATCGGATATACCTTCAGCAAAAGAGCCAGACGCAGTTAGCACTTCTTCCAAGGAGGCGTTTGGCGTAATCAATTCAATCATCAAAGTCGACGCTTCGCGTGCGGGTCTCGACAGCACAGAAGGCTTCGAGCGACATATTTCGATGGAAGAGGTACGAAATTCGGCCGGAACGTTTGGGGATCCAGCGCGGTTCCTGCAGATGTTGCCAGGAGTCGTTTCTGATAATGACCAACGAAACGATTTTCTAGTCAGAGGTGGGAATCCTTCCGAAAATCTTTTCATAATCGACAACATCGAAATACCCTCAATTAATCAACTTGCACTGTCTGATACAACGGGCGGCTTCGTTTCGATGATCGACAATGCAGCCATTCAACAAATGTCTTTGCATACCGATGCGTACGACAGCAGGTTTGATCAGAGATTGTCTTCCGTTTTAGAAATCTCGACTCGTCCCAGTCATCCAGCGGAAGCACTATCTATGATAGAGGCGGGCCTAGCGGGATTTGGCGGTGCAGTCACTCGGCCTCTTCCGCAAAGAGGATCCCTCTTTATCTCCGCCAGGCAGAGTGTTCTTCACCTACTCACAAATGACATCGGTCTGAATGGTGTTCCCAAATATGAAAATGCGTTGGTTCGTGCTAACGGCGCGCTGGATGATAACGACAACTGGTGGGGGCTATCGCTGACAGGAATCGACTCAATCAGTATTAGACCTAGCGCCAAAGACGCCTACGAAACTAACCCATTCGACATAACCTATTCCGGATGGCGAAACACGACAGGAGTCAATTGGCAACATCTCTTCTCGGCGAAGTCGTTCTTGACTGCCAGTATTGCGAACTCTCAACAAACCCAACATATTTTGCAGAAGAATCAAGTCGACGCAGATGTGGTTGTTTACGACGAGGCTACAAATGATGGCATCACGACGCTTAAGGGTGATTGGATGATGCAACGAACATCGTGGCTCACTCTTACTGCTGGCATACGGTCCTCGGTTGATCGAATTAATTATGATGTTCAGCAACCGGTGGGACTCCAAAGTCCATATAGTGAGAATCCTAGCGCCACGGATGCAAGCTCTTTGCGCAGAAACTTTGCTATTGCCAATAATGGTGTATACGGCCAAGTATCATTTCCATTTTTCCCCAAGACAAAGACCAAGATCACGATCGGTGAACGAATTTCCCATTGGGCGTTGGGAGGTTCCATTCTAGGGACACCGAAAATTTTGATCTCGTCTCCAGTACGTGGACGCCTAGTCCACGTGGGATACGCGGAATATGCTCAGAACGCGCCTACGCTCTATCTATTAAGTTTTGATAATTCAAAACGCCTCAAGCCAATGCGTGTGGAGCAAATAACTGGTGGTATCGATCTGTTGGATAAGGCCACGATCCGTTCAACTTTGGAGATCTATCAGAAGAAGTATTTCGAATACCCGGTCGCTCTCAATTACCCACAGTTGTCAATGGCGAATATCGCCGATACGTTTGGGCAAGCGTTCCTAATGTTTCCGATGACAGGTAAGGGGTCGGGACTAGCACGTGGTCTTGAAATCTCCATAGAGGGTAGATTGACTCCCCATTTCCGAGCCAACGGAACAATCACATACGCGAGGAGCTGGTATAGCGGGCTTGATGGCATACTTCGGCGCGGGAACTTCGATCTTCCTTTAGTGGCGAACCTCGGCCTTGTGTGGAATATTGGAAGAAACACAGTTGCAACGGTTCGTTATGGAACCGCATCAGGACGCCCTTTTACACCTGACAATCTCGCCTTGAGCTTCGCCCAAAATCGGGATGTCTATGACTTAGGGAAGATCAATTCTCTGAGGTCTGCGCCATATAGCAGATTGGACTTCCGTCTTGAACATAGCAATAGGATTCGCGCCGGAACGGCGACATGGCACGTTGGTCTCCAGAATGCGCTAGGTACGAGCAACTTCTATTCCAATCAGTGGCGGCCAAGGTGTCCCAAATGCGGTGTTTTGCAGCAAGATCAAATGCCCCGTTTTCCAGATGGCGGTATTCAGTATCGATTCTAGCGATTCGCGACTCCGTGTACTCCGTCGATAGCGTTGCCTTCTTGTTCTAAAACATGGGACATTCCTGGAGGCTTCTAAGGAACTTCATCAATTCGGGGTTGTCTCTCCAATGTTTCCTGCGCTGAGATTGGCTGAGTTTAGCGAGATCTTTACGAAATCGGTCCGGCGTCATTGCTAGGTACCTCTCAGTGGAACCAATACCCGATTGCCCCATATATGCCGCCAATGATGGTAGCAACCGATTGAGGTTTGCTCCGCTTTTTATCCAGGTCGTGATCCTGTGGACCGCAAAAGTGTATTTCAAATCGAGTAATCGAGGTTGATAAGTCCAGTGTATGTCGCGAACAATCCTCGCAGCGCTGCAGACATTTCTGAAGGCGGTTGAGAGAGACTTGGGGGAAATAGGGCCATCATGTTTTGTTACTAACAGGTAAGGTGAAGTTAATTGCTTGCGTGATCTCCAAGTGAGATATTTGTCGATAGTCAACTTCAAATCGACACTTACGGGAATCTGCCTATAGCGATCAGAGAGCTTAGGGGATAGGGCGAGGGTCCGAAGTTCACTATCAAAGTCCGAAACCTTGAGATGTAGGACTTCTCCTGTGAGTGCTCCGGTCGAGTACATCAACAGGACAAGAGTTCGAAGTGTCGTTGAGTTAATTGAGGTACGAGCTTCGTCCCTCTTCTCAACCGAATCGAGCAGTTTCTTTAACTCTGATCTCGTGAAGATATAGGGGACGAAGGCTTGGCGAGCATTGGGTCTCGCTGGAGGCATAGCAAATTTAGTGATTTCGCCTCGGGCCTCCAAATACTCAAAGAAACGCAAAAGAACTTGGTATTTCAGTACCCAAGTTACTGTCGCGCAAATAATCTGATTTAAGTATTCGGCGGTTTGATCAACGGTGATCTCGGACAGTTCCCGATCGCCGGTGCAGTCGGCAAACCGTCTTAAGTAAGACGCACCCCTCTCAAATTGAAGCCCGCCGTTTTGCTTCCGGGAGATGTATCGTTCAACGGCTTCGTTCAATGTCATAGAAGCCATCCAATTCTAAAGTTGGCTACCTGTCGGAGTGTGCGCCTGTCATACTTCGCGTATATGCTCACAGACTTCATATCCCGATGCCCCAGGAAGTCAGCGATACCTTGCAATGAGCTTCCCTTCCTCAGCAGCTCTGTTGCGCAAGAGTGTCGCAATGAATGAGCCCCGAAGTTCACTGATTTTATTCCGAGCAGCTTCATCCGCGACGAAACAATTGTCCACAAAATAGTCGGCTCAATTGGCCGATAAGGAGGGCATAAGCTCACAAAAAGAGTCCTGCTAGTACAGAGAGGCCGACCGTGCCTAAGATATCGGATGATTGTTTCGCCTACTTCGAAAAGTAGCGGAAACTGCTGAATTCGACCCGTTTTGCTACGACGTACCGTTAATATCTCGTTTTGCCAGTCGAAATCGCTGAGAAGAAGCCTGGCCACTTCTCCTCGTCGTAATCCATAGATCGCACACAGAGAGACAATCCCTGAAGCCCTCAATTGTGCAGGCGTATCACCGAAATCTTTATCCAGCATACGCCTCACGTCAGACCATCGTGGACCTTTGCAACAAGGCGAATATCTGCGAATCGGAGGACTATGGATGTTAGTTGCTATTCGAGGTGAAGATAGCATTGAAGTTTCTGCGTATTTGAAGAACGCTCGAAGAGCACCGCAGTAGCTAGCTATCGTGACTGGCAAACATCCCGCCGACTTCTTAGACTCAAGAAAACTATCGATGTCTGAAATGTTGATTGATCTGAGCGAATCGGTCCTTTCAAAGGCGTAATTCAAAAATTCACGGATGCGGCTACGATAACTCCGCGTAGTTTCTGTGGATCCTCCTCGGGCTAGCACATAATCTACGAAATCTTTGGTGATTAGATACGAAGCACTTGAGGATATGGCGGGTGTCACAAGCAGCGAGTGGAAGCGAAACCATTTTGAAGCGGTATAGAAGAATGATGAAGCACATTGCATTCCAGTCTTAAGTTTTCTTCGTGACTTTATTTCAATTGTCCACAAGTCGCTTGCTTTGTGAATTTCTTCCCTCGAAACAGAGCGCGGCCCCGTGATATCCATAAAACGCATGACGTTTAGCAGCATTGCTGCGATCGTTCGTACGCGCCTCTTGCTAACGCCTTGATCTATGAGATAGGAAAGATACTGTTCACGCTCCAGCAACATGGGCGCTTTCCGCTGTCGCTGTTTGGTGCTTTCGAAGACGAACAGCTTTTCAATCATCTTCATCACTTCACAGAAGCGATCAGCAATACACCTGGATCGCGCAGTGCTCACAGTTACCTGAGGAAAACAGGACGCCTCGTAGGGCATCATTAGTTAGAGTCGCGTACTTTCTCCACTGTTGTATGCTCCATGAGTCTATTTTTCCGTGAGATCTGCCATGTGGTAACGGCCGGTACTTATGTACAAGGATGCAAGCTGCAATGACGTTGTCATTGTCAGACCCCAAGGGGAGAAACAGACGGTAGCAATCGCCACCAAGATTAGAGACTTGCCGTATTTGCGAGCATTCTCCTCCAAACTTTATGGAGCCACCTTTGCTGCTGCCTCGTGTACAGCTTGAAAATGCCCATTATTTTGTAGGATCACTGTGAGCATATTGACGACGTTTGGGTTCCACACATCGCCGTGACCGTCCACAAGATTCGATTTAACATTGAAAATCCAGAACGGATCTATTCCTGCCGGATGTGCTTTATCTGGAGGCACTTGTGCCTTTCCTGCGATTCGAGGCAGATAATATTCGACCGGCTCGCTATTCTCGTGAGCGATCTTGAAGCAAATGCTTTCTCCCGCTGGACAAGTTTTGCTGGGAGCTTTTTTCGGAGTCTGGTGTGTATGCATCCACGGACTATCTGCGGCGGAAATCAAGTGAAACTTGTCCGAGGCCAGATCCGGAAACACAAAATTTGCGACCGGCATAATGAAACCGGTTGCTAGGTCATTTGTTGAGGTGAAAGCAAGAAACAGTGGATCGGAATTACATATCAGAGCAGAACTTGCGCTGGGACAATCAAGTTTGATCTGTGCTATCCGCTCCCGCGTCTTCTCCGAGGACGTTGCGGCATTTACATAAATGATCATGTCCGCAGGCAAATTGGGCAATCTGCGGATCCCCTCAATGGAGGCCACCGCATGACTATTTCTTGCGTTGTTCGCCAGTCGATGCAGTTGTTGGAAGTAGTCATGCATAGTTGGGCACCGACCAGAAGCATCCTGCTCGTTGATAGCATTCTCCAGCACCCTCGCCCCAAATGAATGCCCTGCAAGAATCAAGAAGGCTTCCGATTGAGACCGGTAAGGTGCAAGAGTACTCTCAATCTCGCATACCGCCTCTGGAATACCTACCCGCCCCATCTTTTTTGCTTTCTGCCGTTCGGGCCAGTAACTTACTACATGTTTCAACGGCTCCTTAGTGAAGGTGAGACCTCGCCAAGCCAGATAGATGCCTGCTACTTGCGGTGCGTGTCCAGGGATTCCTTCTGGATAATCGTCCGCCAAGCGCGATAGAAGATATCGAAACTTCACGACGTCTCAGCTAACCTCGCTTGCATTGTTTTGCCAACCGTGGACATACACAATGACGAGTGGGCGCTGGCGATGTTCATCTGCCGCAGCCTCAAGCTGGTTTATGGCATCGGTTAATTCCTGATGATCCCAATATCCATACTTGTCGTTGTATTCCACGTAATTAACTGTGAAGGGTCGATGGTGATAATCGCTCAAATCCAGTTCTGAGGATGTTGGTCTAAATGTATGGCAACCCGGCTCACTAGGTGGGCAGCGATACTGTTGATCGGGAACAAGAAATTGAGTTTGTGCTGTTGAACCAATCACACACGAGAGAACGACGGCGCAAAAGAGGTACAAGGCTCGGTCGCGCATGGAGCCTCCGGAAGATAAATTTTTGTTGTTTTGCCTTCAGCTGTAACAGGGCCGAAAATCTATGCGGCCACTCTAACATTCGCTGCGAATAATGCAAGGTGTTTGTTATGAATGGTTTTGAGGAGCTTTCGGAATTGAACGCAATGAAAGGATAGGAGCAGACAGTAGATGACCCACTTTATATTGCTATTGCCAATTCTTTTTGTAGCGATGGCACCGATGGAAAAAAGATTGCAAATCTGAGTTTGTGAACTCAAAGCGAGACAGGCTCCTAAACCATTGTCCACATTACGTTTACGCTTGACACCAACCCAAAAATCGAATATTATGAGTCAAGTCCGTAGTCAGGTTTGCTGGTTACGGCCTCTATTCTGGTAGTGATTTTGCCGATTCGACGGCCACTCAAGAAAAGAGCGCGAAGCCTGTAATGCCCAGGCGCAAAAGGTCCCAAGTGGACATTCCTACAATAGAAAAACCCTTGTCGGCGGAGCAACTCTCACGCGTTCTACCGCTCCATCCAGAAACTATCCGCAAGTGGGCGCGGCAAGGCCGCATCCCGCACCGGCGCCTGAGCCCAAGGAAAATAGTCTTTCTTCCTAGAGAGATTCAAGCATGGCTGGTCTCAGGTTCGAACCTGTATTCTGCTGAAGCAGGTCGTGTCGCACAACCCGAAAGGACTGCGGCATGAATAAATCAACCCATCACAAACTAACGCTCAGGCGTGATCGTCATCAACAAGGTTCCTTGACAACTGAGGACAGGGCATCAGGGCAAGTGTGGATTGCTCGTTGGCGTGAACGAATTGCTGGACGTTCTGTACAACGCAAAGTCACACTCGGCCCAACGAAACAACTAAGCAAGACGGCAGCCCAGCGCGACCTAAACAAGCTCTTGCAGAAGGCGAATGACTCAACACCGTCGGGCAATCTTCATACGACCGTCCGCGAGCTGGTGGAACATTTCCTAGAGCATGAGTTCGGCGAAGGTTGCGGTCGGACAGTGAAGGCTGTCCGGCTGGTACGGGACACTCTCAACCGGCATGTTCTGCCTAAATGGGGAACCCATCGACTTACCGAAGTGAAGGCGCCGCACGTCGAGTCTTGGTTGAAGTCACTGGATAAAGCTAATCCGACGAAGGCAAAGATACGCGACACCTTCTCGCAGGCATATCGTCACGGAATACGCTATGAGATATGTCTGCACAATCCGATTGCTTCAGTTCGGCAGTCGCGAAAGCGTTCGACAGAGCCATCCATCTTGGAGCCATCCGAGATTGGAGCGATTCTCAAAGAGCTAGAGGGCATCGAGCCAGCGCGGACTACCTTCTTTCTCGCTGCTGTGACCGGGTTGCGCGTTAGCGAAATCCTCGGCTTGCAGTGGCAGGACGTGGACTTTGAGCGGGCGATTTTGCACGTACGGAGATCATGTGTCGATGGCGTTATCGGAGAATGCAAGACCGAAAGCTCACGTCGACCACTGCCGCTACCAGAGCAAGCAGTCGAAGCTCTCAAGGCATGGGGTGAGCAATCGTCTTACGTCAAGCCGGACTCATGGGTATTTGCATCCGACGCTATGTTCGGACGGCAACCGCTCTATGCCGGTTCACTTTGGCTGAAGAATATTGCTCCCGCGATTGTGAGAGCAGAAATCAAAAAGCCTAAGCTACGGTGGCATACCTTGCGCCGTTCGTATGCTTCCCTGCTACTGACTACAGGGGCAGACCTGCGAACGTCGATGGAGCTGATGAGGCACGCAACATCAGCCATGACGCTGGAGACGTACGGGCAATCAACAACTGGGGCGAAGCGCGAGGCCAGCGATAGAGCGGCAAAGCTCATTCTTGTGGCTTAGTGTTCCTTATTGTTCCTGGATGCTGTTTTGGCTTCTTATTGTTCCCGAACTTTCGGGCGTAAGTTACTGATTCTTTTGGAGCGGGAGACCGGGATCGAACCGGCGACATTCAGCTTGGGAAGCTGACGTTCTGCCACTGAACTACTCCCGCTCAATTAGATCAACCATTTCGCACTCAAATGGGTTTTGCCAACACCCACATTACTACCATATGCCAAAACACGACTGGCCGGGAAACTGCCGATCGGCGTCGCAGATTGTGATCGGAGAGGAACCACGCCTGCTAAGTATCTCGCTATCGGATAGAAATGGCAATTCAGCATCTTTGAAGTCCAACAGCACCCCCGTATCTGAAATCATCTGATCAAGGCTGCAGTGTCGCCTCAGACTATTCAATCTCGGAAGCAATATATTGCACCGTACCATCTCGTTCGATTTCGAGAACAACCGGTGCGCTTTTAGGAAGAGCTTCAATAGCCTGACGGAAATGTACCGTGTCGGTGACCGGCTTTCCGTTCAACATGCGGATGACATCTCCCTGCTGGAGATCGGCCAATGTCGCGGGCTCCCCGCCGAGAAGCGCGGCAACGAGAATTCCATTCTTCGAACGAGTTGGCAAGGCATCGCTAAGTTGCCCGTTGAGGTCAATGCAAAAGACTCCGAGTTGTGCAACGAGGTCCGTTGAAGGATTGATGAGGTCGGAGAGGCTCTCGACCGTGGGTGGCGCTTCGACAGGCATAATGCGGAGCGTCGCCTTATCTCCGCCGCGCTGCACTTGCATCTGCATTGGCGAATTGCGTGGGTGTAGATACATGAAGGCGGTGTACTTCGGGAGCGAGTCGATAGCAACTCCATCTACGGATGTGACAATATCGCCTCGTCGCAGACCACCGGCTTCTGCAGGACCGGCCGCAGTTATGTCGGAGATAATGACTCCCCAATCCTGCGGAAGCTTCAGTCCCGCGGCAAGATCAGGAGTGATCGTCTGTGCATGAGCTCCAATGGTGATCGGGCGGACGCTGCCATGCGCCTTGATCTCGTTATACGCAAACCGCACAATCGGTTCCGGGATGGCAAAGCCTAAGCCTTCGCTTCCTCCGCCTGAAGTGAGGATGAAGGTGTTGATTCCGACAAGATTGCCCTCGCCGTCGACGAGCGGACCTCCACTATTGCCCGGATTGATGGGGGCATCCGTTTGTACGTACACCATGGGTCGATCCTGTTCAGGTTGTCGTCCTATGGCGCTGACGATCCCCTTGGTTACGGTGTGATCCAAGCCTTGCGGCGCTCCGATGGCCAAAACAGTCTGCCCCAGTCGAACATGAAACTGCTCATTGGGTAGCGGCATGGCAGGCAAATCTTTCTCGTCAATTTTGATGACCGCGAGGTCGGCGTAGCGATTGGTTCCAATCAGCTTGGCTTCATAGGACCGTTGCTTGCGCGCCAGAGAGGTATGGTAAGGCGACATCTCGACGGCAGCCGAGGCAAGAACGACACGAATCCTGACTGCACCGGCAACAACGTGATTATTGGTGACGATGTAACCATTCGGATCGACGATGACACCAGATCCCAGAGAGCGCTGTCGCTGTAATGTCTGCGGGGCAGAGTTATCATCGCCCTCGTGTTCAGGACTGCCATATCCTGTGACTTCTATTTCCACGACAGACCGCATAGCCTTCTCGGCCACGGCATCGATTGCTTGATCGTAACGCTGCAACACAGAGTCCGTGGTTGGCTGAGAGTCCGCTGATTGCGCCTGTGCAGATAAAAGAACTCCATAAAAACAAAGGGCCAAGATGCCATATTTCATTCGGGATGACTCGCTGGTAGATAGGGATTGGGTAAGGACGAAGCAGAGGTGGTTTCGGGCCGTTCAGGCGCCCCCCACTCCAGAATCTTCAGATCAAGCACAAAGATCGCATACATAACAGGAACCTGAAGTTTCGTCACAACAGTCGCGATCAGAAGACCACCGATCTGCGCGTAGCATAGCGGCTTCCAGAGTGGCCCTCCATGCAGCGCCAGTGGAAAGAGCGCCAGAACCGTCGCAAAGACCGTAATGAGAACCGGACGCAGTCGAAGGATACCCGCGTCGATGACTGCATTCTCAAAGTCATCTCCTGCGATATGGCGTTCTTCAATGTAGTCGAAGAGGACAATGGAATGGCTGACAATAACTCCTACCAGACTGGCTACACCAAGAAATGCCATAAAGCCGAACGGTTCGCCCATGATCCACAATGCCAGAAAAGCTCCGACCATTCCATAAGGAGCGGCGGCCAGGACAAGCAGCGGCTTGATCGCATTTTTGAATTGAAAGACCAGAGCAAGGAAGATAGCAAAAGTGGAGATTCCCATCACAGCAACCAGATTTTTGAATCCAGCTTTGGTCTTGTAGTATTCGCCGCCGATCTGGATCTGATAGCCGGATGGCATCGAATCCTCAAGCGCCTGCAATTGCGGCATGACATCTTTAATAACTTCAGAACTCAAATGACCTGCGATGGGGAAGCTACGAACATTGATGGCTCGAAATTGCTCCATGCGTACGATGCGCCCCGGAACCAGACTGTGATTCACATCAGATATCTGCGACATTGGAATCTTGGAACTGTCTTGTGAAGCATAGACGTAAAGATCCTGAATGTCGGATAGATGTGCCCTGTCGGCCATCCGCGCCCGTGCGACAACAGGAATCTGTTTCTGCCCTTCC
>Ga0268266_10000548_pt1 | contig 52372 bp, 45 predicted proteins | sample KBSS13metaG_FD_190356 | JGI IMG/M metagenome (GOLD analysis project Ga0268266, IMG submission 190356) | Switchgrass rhizosphere microbial communities from Kellogg Biological Station, Michigan, USA - KBS S1-3 metaG (SPAdes) (version 2) | ecosystem: Host-associated > Plants > Roots > Rhizosphere...
CGGGCTTAAATCCATTTTCGGCAAGAAAAACGTCGTGGCTCCCGCAACAAATGTGGCAGGTGCTGCCAATTGCATCCCAGCCGGGACGCCCTCCGCAATGCCTGTCACAACGCCGACCACAGCCGGTCAAGCGGCGAACACCGTGCCAACCGCGGCAGTCCCTGGCGCAGCGCCTGGCACAGCAGCAGGTGTACCGGCGAACGCAAGAACGCCGGTGAACCCAGTGACGGCCGCAAAAGCAGGCGTCGTGCCCGCAACCGGGCGAGCCGTTGCGCCGCCAGGAGCGAAACCTGCTGCCACCGCCACGCCAGCTCCCGCAAACACGGCTGCCAAGCCCGTGATTGTGAACACAGCCGCTCCTAATACCAAACCGGCGCCTCGACCAGCTAGTACGGCGGCGCCAGCCCGAAAAGCGGCCGCTCCAACACCGCCGCCAAAGAAGCCGGCGACGACAACCGCAACGCCGCCAGCCAATTCGCCAAATAAGTAAGAGAAGTTGCGGCGGCAAGGCAGTCGTCGTCGCGCGCTCTGCGCCGCGCTGTCGGTGATCGCCCCCTCAAGTCCCCCAGCCAACTTGAGGGGCGCACCCGAAAAGCTCTCACACCACGGGCCACACGACATTGACTCAACACTTCAAGGAGAACGGATCATGAAACACAGAAGGCAGTTTCGATTAGCACTGATCGCGGTACTTATTGCGTTTGGCTTGACCGGTGTCGCCTGCGGAGCGGGCGGCGGCCTCGAAGGCACCTACAGCACATCCGCCGGCAACGTCGTTCTGGAACTTCGCTCTGGCGGAAAAGCCAACTTCACCATCATGGGAGAGACCCAAGCCTGCACCTGGAAAGCTACCGACACCAAGGTCGCCCTCAACTGTAAAGGCGACTCCGTGGATTTCGTCCGCCACGACGATGGTTCGCTATCGGGTCCAGGGTTCGTCGGCCGCATGACCAAGTCCAAATCGTAAGCACAAGGAGATCTTCATGAAACTCGATCGAGTCTTGTCCGTGGGCGCCGGATGTTCGAGCAGTGCCTTTCTTTTGCTCGCGATCTTCTTGTTCGCGCTGCTTGCATGGCAAGTTCCTTCAGTAGCACAAGCCGGCGTCTCCCCCGGCGACATCGTCGAAACCAACATCAATTACCAGCCAGTGACCGGCGAGGTCTTGCGTTCCTACGGCAACCTCGCCGATCTCAATCTCGGGCAGAACAATGTCGGCCGCTATCTTGAAGTTCAGTACATGAAAGTCGTCCAGAAAGCGGGCGGCGGCGGCCCCTCGAAGTTCAACCCCGGCGACACAGTTCAGCGCTCCAACGGCTCCATCGTCATCACCGGCAAAATCATCAAAACGAATGGAGCCTATTGCGAAATTGACTCGTCCGGTTCTGGGTTTACGGGCTGGTCCAAATGCGCCGAAATGCGCCTGGTCTCAAAAGCTCCCGAATCCTATTTGCGCTCTGCCGCTGCCGGTCCGACTGCGGTTCTAGCGATTGCCTCGGGATTCCCGCAAGAAGCCGGAAAAGCAAATCCAGTAGGCAACCACGGCTTCTACCTCCTGAAAGATCCCGTGGATGCCGCTCTCACCAAAGGCGGCTTCCAACCGCCCGTCGGACTGTCGCCCATCAGCGGAATGAACGCCGTTTGCACCAAGCAGACTCCAGAATGCCAGAAAGCCGTCGCCGCCATCATTGCGGACAGCGCCACCGCCGTAAAAAGCGGTCCGGACGGCAAAGCCGCTTTTCCAGCCGTCCTTCCCGGCATCTACTACGTCTTCGGCATGGGCCAGCATCAGGGCAAACCGTTGCTGTGGAACGTACGCGTTCAAATCAAAGCGGGGGACAATTCTGTCACCCTAGACGAACGAAACGCGTCTGCTCTCGAGACGCCTCGCTGAACCTACCCGCCACTTCCGGAACTTTATTTGACGCGCGCCCGTATCTCCCTGCGGGCGTATAATGCCCGTCTGCCCAGCAGACGGAACGCCCGTTTCCATCGTCTAAACCGCGGGAGAATACCGATGAACCTTTCACACAAAGTTTCCAGATTCACGGGAACCCGTTTATCGATTTCATTAGCCTTCGCGGCCACGGTATTCATGGCCGGCTCCGTGGTCAACGCCCAGAGCGAAAAGCGCACCATTTTCACGGAAGACAACTTTCATTGGCAAGGTAATCTGAAGCCCGGCCAGACTCTCGAAGTCATCAACCGCAACGGCGAGATCGAAGCCAGCGGTTCCTCAGGCGAAGGAGCCCGCGTCGAAGGCATGCGCCGTGACGATGGCGACGATAAGGATCTCTTCATCGAAGTCGTGGAATCGTCCGACGGGGTAATCATTTGTGCCGTCTATGCGAAAGACAAAACGCCTGGCCGCTGCCATCATGGCGGGGTCAACTCGGAATCCAGCACCTGGCACGGCCATCGCGCCAAAGTAAGTTTCAACGTGCAAGTGCCGCGCGGCGTTCGCTTCAACGCCATGACCACCAACGGGGGCATACGCTGCCGCGACCTGAACAGTGTCGTGGATGCTGCTACCACCAATGGAAATGTGGACGTCTCCACCAGCGAGTGGGCTTCCGCCAAGACGACCAACGGCGGTGTGAACGTATCGATGGGCAACGCGAAATGGACTGGCGAGCTGGAGCTTGCCACCACCAATGGAAGCGTGGACGTCCGGTTGCCGGCTTCAGCGGAGTTCGAGGTTAGCGCCGCCACCACGAACGGCGGCATCCACACCGACTTCCCTATTACCGTGCAGGGCAGCTTTAGTTCGAAGGCATTGAGCGGGAAAGTAGGCTCCGCCGGGCGCTACCTCAGAGTCGCCACCACAAACGGCGGCATTGACCTGCGAAAAAGCTAGTGTTTTTTGTTCGCGTGTCTACTATTTCGCAGCTGACGTAGTTGCGGGAGTCGAGTCGTTTGAAGCCGCTGCTGTGCCCGGAGCAAAATACCCGTTGCGCGTGCGAGCAGCCAGCTTGCCCTTGCCGCGTGGCGGAATCACGTCCACGGCTACAGTTCGGAACGTTCCGTCCTTCTTCGTGTTGGTCGGATAGTAACCCAGCGTGTACTGATTGCGGATATCTCGCGCCACCTGTTCGCAGATGCTGTGCACGTCGCTCACGTTTTCAGGGAAAAACGACATGCCGCCGGACGCGGCGGCAATGTCCTTCAGCGCACGCGACGCTTTTTTCCGGCCCTTCTTGTCGTCATCACTAAAGAGGCCAATCGTGTAAATCACCACGTTGGCTTTTTGAATTTCTCGCAGCGTCTTTTCCAGCGTGTTCCGGCTGACGTTGTCTTCGCCGTCGGTCACCACCAGCAGAACTCTCTTGTCTTTGCGGGCTTTTTTCAGGTGATCCATCGAGCCGATGATCGCATCGTAAAGCGCCGTGCTGCCGCGTGCGTCAATTCGTTCCAGGGCTTCTTTTAACTCAGGCACGCTGCTCGTGAAGTCTTTGTCCAAATCCAAGTAATAATCATCATTGAAATTCACGACGAACGCTTCGTCCTGCGGATTCGAGCTCTGTACCAGTGTAACCGCAGCTTCATTCACCCGCGGCCGCTTGTCGCGCATGGAACCGCTATTGTCAATCACCAGCCCCATGCTGACCGGAACGTCTTCCCGCTTGAAAACAGAAAGTTTCTGCTCCGCCTTGTCTTCAAAAACACGAAAGTTCTCTTCCTTCAGTCCATCAACGAACTTTCCACGATCATCCAGAACGGTGGTGTGCAGAACCACCAGGCTAACGTCAACCTTGATGCTGCCGCCCTGCGAATTGGACTGTCCCGGCGCTGTTGGCTGCGCCTGTGGCAGAGAAATGGGATTGTCCTGCGCTGAGGAACCTGGCGCAAAACACAGAGCAATCAGAGCAAGGGAAGGAATTGCAATCCTGCCTGCAACGGCAAGCCGGTCAGTGGCTCGGGGCGTAGTAGCCGGTCTTAGCGAACACGTTGAGCGGAGGAAGGCCCTTGGGGGCGCGCAGCTTGACCTTGATTTTGCGCCAGCGCGCATCGTGCGCCTTATTACTTGGATGGTATCCCAGAACATATTGATTACGCAGCTCCATGCCAATCTTGGTGGCGATGTCCGGGAGATCCTCGAGCCGCTCGACGGAGAAAACTCGCCCGCCGGTCATATCGGTAATGTCAGTCAGCAGCGACGGCCCGTTTAGTTCTTCCGGGGTCCGATTGCGATTTCCAAGCGGGTCGAAAATTCCGATGGCATAGAGCTGAGTGTCTGCTTCTTTGACGAGCCGCTTGATGTCGCTTTCGTTGTACCTGCTATGATTATCCCCTCCGTCGGATAGGATGAGCAAGGCGCGTTTGGCGTTGCGTGCACCCCTCATCTGGCTCAACCCAAGATAGATGGCATCGAGCAGCGCTGTCCTCCCTTTCGGGCTGGTCGCCAGCATGCGGTTCTGCAAATCTTCCACGCTGTTTGTGAACGTGCTGGTGAGTTCCGCGCGCTCATTGAAGCTCACCATGAAAAATTCGTCGGCCGGATTCGCGGTCTTGAAGAACTGAACGGCGGCTTCGCGCGCTTTTGCGATCTTGTTGGACATACTGCCGCTCAGGTCGAAGATAACTCCGATCGAAATCGGTACGTCCTCGGAGGAAAACGCAACGACTTCCTGCTCCGTGTTGTCCTCGAAGACGCGAAAGTTGTCCAACTCCAGCCCGGTTACCAGCCGGTTATAAGGATCGGTCACCGTCACATTCACCAGCGCGACATCCACGTCCGTGTGCAGCACCTTGCCCGGCTTGATCGTCAGTCCGGGCGTATCGTGTCTCACGTCTTTGGCCAGCACTTTTAGCGGGGTCCGTTCGGCTTTGTCCGGAGTCAATGGCGAGGGGGTAAGTGGCGGCTTTACTTCAGCTTTGTTTTCGTCGGAGTCACCAGAAGACTGACCATAGGAGGGCGTGGCACACAAGAGGAATCCGCACAGACAGAGTCCAAAAATGGAAACTTGAAAGGTTCGACCGCGAGACCCTGGACCTTCGCGCTTCACGGCTCCCCCATCGTCCCGGCTTGCTGGAACGGCCGCTGCGGATACGGACTGAGGCGATTCTACTCATCGGAAAATACCGGCGCAAGTTAAATCGGTGTAACTTCGGCAAAATCGGGAATCGACCGTATCCCTCACTCCGGCTGGCAGGTTCCAGGCGCGTGATAGCATGCTGCCTGGTGAGAGAGTCCGCCGCAGGGGCTTTCGAACGCGACCGAGGAGTCTCAGAATGGATCCGTCTCAGGTAGTTATAGTAATCCCAGCGCGCTACGGCTCAACACGATTGCCCGGAAAACCGCTCGTCCCTCTGGCGGGAAAGCCCATGATTCAAAGAGTGTTCGAACGCGCCAAGCTGGCGAACACCGCCGCGCGGGTCATCGTGGCCACCGACGACGAACGCATAGTACGCAAGGTACAAGAGTTTGGCGGTGAAGCCCGCATGACCCGTACGGACCACCGCACCGGAACCGAACGCATAGCCGAAGTCGCCGCCCACGTGGACGGCCAGGTTTTTGTGAATGTCCAGGGCGACGAGCCCTTGCTTGACCCGGCAGCGGTCGATGCGGCGGTGACCGCTCTCCTCGAACAACCAGCCGCCGCCATCACTACCGTCGCCGTTCCCATTCGTACTCCCGCCGACATCATGGACCCCAATGTCGTAAAGACCGTTCTGGATTTTGACGATAACGCTCTTTACTTTTCTCGCGCACCGATTCCCTGGGTTCGCGACTCGGCGCACAAGACTCACGCGCGCCATCTGAAGCATCTTGGGCTGTACGTGTTTCAACGCGATGCGCTCCTTGAATACCCGACTTTGCCGCAGGGTGAACTGGAACGTCTCGAGCAGTTGGAGCAACTTCGCTGGATGGAAAATGGCTGGAAGATCCGCGTCGCCGAAGTCGAGCACGACGCCGTCAGCGTCGACGTCCCCGAAGACGTCGACCGCGTCGAAAAATTGCTGCAAGCGAAATAGCCAACGACGAGGAGCAGCGAGTCGGCTACTCGCCTGGAACCAAAAGGGCGCGACCGTATCGCGCCCTTTTTCCTGTGTCAGTACTTCAGCGTCTACGGGTTTTGCAAGGTGATGACGCCGGAGATTACGCGTGTGTCGTCTGTGCCGGCGACAAAAATATGCTGCGAGTCGACGATGTATGGAACGAAGTTGATCGTGGACGATGGACTGCTGTTTAGCTTCAACGACAGTGTATTGCGCGTGCCGGCGCTTGTCGTGCCATCGCCACCAATCGTCAGCCCCGTCCCCGAAACCACGACGTTCAGGAACACTCCCTGATTGGAGCTGAACTCCGAAAAATCAACGGCTCCGGATACGTTGTTGGTTGCGGCACTGGAAAGCGTTAAGTGGCCGACAAAATCTTCTTCGGCCGTCGCAAGCGTGTCGTTGTTGCTGCTAATGCCGGAGAAATTGAATCCGAAGTCGCCAGCGAGTCCGGCCTGCGTAAACGGCGCTCCCGTCTGCAGCTGGAAGCTGCCATCGGCCACAATGCCTCCGCTGACGTCCTGAATCACGCCTCCGCTGGCTGAAGTGAGGTAGAACACCAACTGAAACGTACCTAGGTTAGCGTCGGTAAAAGTCATCGTTCCGCGGCCCGTCCCCGCGAAGGTCTGGTCAATGGAGTAGGAGACCCCGGACAAAGATCCGTTGGGCAGCGACCCAACCTGGCCGAAGTCGTTCACATCGGCGAAGATGCTGTTCAGTCCTCCATTGCCGTCGGCAGTGAAGCGCCCAATTTCCGTGAGTGCTCCAGAGGTGCTGCTTCCTGTTGCCAGGAATGCGAAATTGCCATTGAATCCGGCGTTCGTGGTGGGAACGCTTCCTTGCGCTACCGCGTCGCCGACTGTAAGCGCGTTCGCATTGATTTCAATCATGCGGAGCCGGCTTCCATTGACAACATAAAACGCATAATTGTACGTCGTGCCGTCCGCGACAATTGTGACGGTGCCGCGGCCAAAAGTTGGCCCATTCACAGGGTCCATCTGATAGGAGGCGCCGGTGAACGGGGCGGCGGTGACAAGGTTGGTGTCGTTGTTTTGATCGAGCACGCCGCTGGTAATGCCGTTGTTTCCGTTGGCGGCAAACTGGCCGACGATCGAATCCGGTACTCCGGTCGAACTGCTAGAGAAATCGAGGCCGCTAAAGTCGAACACGTAGTTTCCGCTGACAGCCGAAGCGGTGAACGCGCTGGGATTCTGCAAAACAAAAGTCCCGCTCGTTGTGGCGCTCAAGCTTTGGTCCGTTTGCACGATCAGACCCTGGGTCGCAGAGAGAAGCGTCACGCTAAATTTCAGGGTTCCGGTTTCATTTGTGAGATTGATGACGCCGCGGCCGTCCGCTTGGATTGAATAAGCACTGTTTGTATAGGGCAGAGTTTCTTGACCGCCCTGCGCGGAGTTGACATCTTCAATGCCTCCGGTGATTCCGCCGTTTCCGTCCGCTGTAAACGACCCGACTCGAGCCAGGAATTCCCCATTAATGTCGCTGCCGCTCATCGAAAAGGCGTACTGGCCTTTCAAACTGGCATTTGTGAAATTTCCGGTGGGAGGAGGCGGAGTCGGAACCGAGCCTCCGCCACCGCCGCAGGCCGCGGTAAACATCGCAAAGCACAGCGTCAGGAAAAGCCCAATACGGTTCGACGCTCTTATCCGGTCCACCGCGCAAGCTGAGGTGAGCAAACTCATCGCGCACCTCCCTGCTGGCTCGTCGCGGCATTTTTGGCGGCTGCATTACCTCGGGCAACACCCTGCGCTAACGGCAGTCCGTGGTTCGACCGCACCGCAACAACTCGCGCACCGGTCTGCACCAGCCGTGCGAAAAAAACCGTATTCTTGCCGACAGTTCGCGATTGACCCACGAACCGCACATTCATGCCCTGCTGGAGGCTTAACTTGGCCTGGCGCAACACCCGTGCATCGCCGAGATGCACGTCCACGTTTCCAGAAGACGTTTGCAACAGAACGTGCGTGCCAAGCGGTGCCGTCTTGGATTTTTCCGTATAACTCAGAATTGTGCCCTGCACTGAAACATCGTTAGCGACGTTGTATCCGCCCGAAGCTGTCGTCGCCGACTTGGCGTTCGGGCGCTGCCCCAGAACGGCGCACGGCGCCGTCAACAAACACAGCGACGCGAGATAACGTACAAACCGCGGAGAAAGATTCATGCAAATCACCCCATGAGGCCCAGTGGCTGGGCGCTAAGTTCAACTGCTGAATTTCGGTCCCTCGACAGAACCTGAAATTCACCCGGCGCCAGAAAGCACGGTCTTACAAAACAAAACACAACGGAACGAGACGGAAGGACTTCCCCAGTTTAGATGGCCTGATCGTGACCGCAGTTTCCAGCGAAGGAACCCGTGTGCCGGAAGAGTCAGCGGCGTCCTCGGCTTGAGGTTTTCAGGACAAGCCCTCAAAGCCTGAACGCGGGCCGGCAAACTCCCTCAAACTTGGAACCCTTTTCCGCTCAAAAGGTTTCGGCGAGTATCAAAAATTTACATTTATCGACACTAAGAGTTGCAATTGACAGCGCGGCATCTCGTGCCCATAATTGTGTGTACGTCGTCATCGTACTCAGGTTTGGGAAACAAATCTGAAACCTATGGCTTGCCGAACAAAGCAGGCCTGAGAGGTAAGAACAGTCCAAAGCGGCAATGTGGTGGCCGCGCGGACTTCACGGATGGCGCCAAAATATATATTTGTTACCGGCGGTGTTGTTTCCTCCTTAGGCAAAGGCGTAGCAGCCTCCTCCATCGGTTGTCTCCTCGAAAGTCGCGGTTTCAAAGTCACCCTTCAGAAGTGCGATCCGTATCTCAACGTCGACCCCGGCACGATGAGTCCGTTTCAGCACGGCGAGGTCTTCGTAACGGAAGACGGCGCGGAAACGGATTTGGACCTTGGTCACTATGAACGGTTCACGCACGCAAAACTGACCCGCGACAACAACTGGACGACGGGCAGAATCTACGAAACGATCCTGACCAAAGAACGCCGCGGCGATTACCTCGGCAAAACCGTCCAGGTGATTCCCCACGTCACCGACGAAATCAAGAACATCATCAAGAAAGTCTCCACCGACGTCGACGTGGTAATCGTGGAAATCGGCGGAACGGTCGGCGACATCGAATCGCTCCCATTCCTCGAAGCGATTCGCCAGATGCGCTTGGAGCTTGGCACGGAAAATACTTTGTTTGTTCACGTCACGCTGGTTCCTTACATCGCGGCTGCAGGGGAACAGAAGACCAAGCCGACGCAGCACAGCGTTAAAGAGATGCTGGGCATCGGGATCCAGCCGGACATTTTGCTGTGCCGCAGCGACCGCCATATTCCTTCCGATCTGAAACGGAAAATCGCGCTCTTCTGCAACGTCGCGGAATCCTGCGTGATCTCGATGGAAGACGTGGACACGATTTACGCAGTTCCCGCGGAACTTGGCCGCGAAGGCCTCGACAAACAAATTTTGCGCCTGCTGCATTTGGAAGAGCGACCCCAGAATTTTCAGCCGTGGCTGGATCTCATTCATCGCCTTCATCATCCGGCCGGCGAAGCGCGCATCGCGATCGTGGGTAAATACGTGCAACTCGAAGACGCCTACAAGAGCTTGCGCGAAGCTCTACTGCACGGCGGCCTCGCCCACAATCACAAAACGGTGATCGACTGGATCGAATCCGAGGAAATCGATTCCGCGGAAACTGCGGCGAGTCGTCTGCGCGGCTACGACGGCATTCTGGTTCCGGGCGGATTCGGCAAACGCGGCATTGAAGGGATGATCCATACCATTCGCTACGCGCGCGAAAACAAGATTCCCTTCTTTGGAATTTGCCTGGGTATGCAGTGCGCGACGATTGAATACGCGCGCGACGTCGCCGGATTGAAGCAGGCCAACAGCACCGAGTTCGACCAGCAGACTCCGTTCCGCGTCATTTACAAATTGCGCGAACTGCTGGGCATCGACGAAATGGGGGGCACCATGCGCCTCGGCGCTTGGACCTGCAAGCTCGAGCCCGGCTCCTTTGCAGCAAAAGCGTACGGCAAGCTGGAAATCAGCGAACGGCACCGCCACCGCTATGAATTCAACCGCGAACATGAAAAAACGCTAGTCGCCGCCGGACTAAAAATCACCGGTCGCACACCCGACGAAAACTACGTGGAGATCGTCGAAGCGCCGGAGCACCCGTGGTTTCTCGGCTGCCAGTTCCATCCCGAATTCAAGTCCAAGCCGCTCGAGCCGCACCCGCTGTTTGCCGCATTCATCGGCGCCGCACTGGAGCAGAAGAAAGCACGCTTGAAACCCGTATCTGCCGGCGCAAGCGTTGCCGCTGGCGGCGACGGTGCGCATACACCGCCCGCCGAGACTCCGCGAACTCCGGTTCTGCGAGCCGCAACCGGCGCGCAAGCCTAGAGTCGCATTTATCAACGGACACGGCCTGCGCTTGCAGTTAGCCTCGAGGTTGGAACCGTCAGCGTGTGCTATCTTCCTTGCTGAAAAATGTTTAATCGACCGAGCCGTGAATCGAGCCCTCCGCCATACCCTGGTGACGATCCACTATTTTTGATTGCGGGGCCGTGCGTGATCGAGAGCGAAACGCACACGCGGATGATGGCCGAACGCGTGGCGAAGATCGCGGAAAATGCGGGCGTGCCGCTTGTTTTTAAGGCGTCGTATGACAAGGCGAATCGGTCGTCGGTCAATTCGTACCGCGGGCCTGGCTTGAAGGAGGGGCTGCGGATTCTGGGAAAAATCAAGTCGGACCTGGGGCTTTCGATTCTTACGGATATTCACGAACCGTCGCATGCTGAGCCTGCAGCAGAGGTGTGCGATGTGCTGCAGATTCCGGCTTTTTTGGCGCGGCAGACGGACTTGCTCGTTGCGGCGGGAAAAACTGGACGCGTGGTGAATATCAAAAAGCCGCAATTCGTTTCCCCGTGGGATATGAAGAACGCGATCGAGAAAGTGGAGTCAACGGGAAACAAACAAATCATCTTGACGGAGCGCGGCGCCTCGTTTGGCTACCAGAATCTGGTGGTTGATTTTCGATCGTTCCCCGTGTTGCAAAAATCAGGATATACCGTAGTTTTCGATGTAACCCATTCGGTGCAATTGCCAGGCGGACAGGGGCACGCAAGCGGCGGTCAACCGGAGTTTATCGAACCTCTGGCGCGCGCCGGCGTGGCAGCGGGAGTGGACGGGATTTTCTTGGAGACGCATGACAATCCAGCGAAGGCGTTATCGGACGGTGCGAACGCGCTGCCACTAACGGAGTTGCCAGGATTGTTGGAACGGCTGAAAGCGTTGTCTGTACTCGTGCGCTCCTGGAGAACCCTATGAGCCTGGAGACGGGGCGGCGAGTGCTGCGCATCGAGGCGCAGGCACTGCAAGACGTAATGGAGCGGCTGAACGGCGAATTCGAGCGCGCCGTCGATTTGTTGTTCGCCTGCAAGGGCCGTGTAGCCGTGACGGGCATGGGCAAGTCTGGAATTGTGGCTCGAAAAATCTCGGCAACACTTTCCAGCACCGGAACACCATCGTTTTTTCTGCATCCAGCCGAAGCGCTGCACGGCGACCTTGGGATGCTGGCGCCGGGAGACACCATGCTCGCCGTTTCCTACGGCGGCGAAACGCGGGAAATCGTGGCGCTGCTGGACGCGCTGCAGCGTCTGCAGATCAAGCTCGTCGGTTTGACGGGCAACGCTAAATCCACCATCGCGCAGGCGAGCGAAGTAGTGCTCGACGTCAGCGTAAACGAAGAAGCGTGTTCTCTAAACCTGGCTCCCACCGCCAGCACGACGGTGGCAATGGCGGTAGGCGACGCCCTCGCCGTAGCTCTACTTGAGAAGCGCGATTTTCGTCACGACGATTTTGCCGCGCTTCATCCGGCAGGCAGTTTAGGGAAACGCCTTCTACGTGTGGAAAAACTGATGCACGCCGGCGAAAAGCTGCCGCGGGTTTCGCCAGAAACGCCAATGGCAGCCGTGTTCCATGAAATGTCCGCAAAAAAACTCGGCATGACCACCGTGGTGAACGGGGACGGAACGCTAGCCGGGATTTTGACCGACGGGGACTTGCGCCGGCTAATGGAAAAACACGGCGGCAGCGTGGTCGAAATGAAACTGTCGGAATGCATGACGCGAAACCCGCAAACGATCGGGCCCAGCGTACTGGCGAGCGAAGCGTTGACCCTGATGGAGAAGCGGCGGATTACCAGCGTGATCGTCATAGACGAGCAGCGCAAAGTTCTCGGCGTCGTGCATCTGCATGATTTGTGGGGTTTGCAGCTAGTTTAGCTCGCTGCCATCGAAGAGCTCGGACTGTCCTAGCAATTCATGTACTTCCAGTTGCGCTGCTTCCCTTGGGCGATCCACCCTACGGCTTGCTTAACGCGCTTCGCCTTCGTCTCGGGACGCTTGGCGTCGGCAATCCAATCAGCGTACTCGCGTTTACAGCTCGGACTGAATTCCGCAAAGACTTTTGTTGCCATTTTGTTCTTCTTCAAAGCTGCCGTTAGTTCCGGCGGGACGCGGACCGGTTTGTTCGGCGATTTCTTCGATCGGTCGATAGATTTGGTACGCTGGCCGCTCTCCACAAAGTCGGCGGCCTGTCCAATGTAGGTGAGCAGGACACGATCAGACGGAAGAGCATCGAGTCCAGTGATGCGACCCAAGGAGCCCATGCCGTAACTAGCCTTGAGTCCATCTTTGCTCAGAACCTTTTTCATTTCGGGGCCCCAAAAACCGAAGGCGCAATGTTGTTTGAAAGACGCCATGCTGGCGATGATGATTCCCTGCTGTACGAAGAACGGCATACTCCATTTCATTGTTTCAGTCGCGTGCGGGCACGCCTGGTGCATCAGCTTGCGCAGGTGAGCGAGAATCGGCTGTGCGAAAGGGGCGGCTTTTTCGATATAAGCGTCTACACGTGGGTCAAATAGTTGGTCGGCCATGCCAATTCCCTCCGTGGGCAGAAGCACTATACACAATAGGGCGCTAACTGAGCGCGCCTTGGGGAAGTTCTTCCACCCATTGAACGGGGCCGCTCCGCAACAGACAGGCCGCGCTTCTCTGCTACACTTTTTGCTTCGATTTTGCGGGAGGACGCTTTGGCTCGTATGACGAAGATGAAGATTTCCGCGGTGCTGAAAAAGCGCGCAGCGAAGATCAAAGTAGTGCTGATGGATGTGGACGGTACAATTACCGACGGCAGTGTCACCTTGCTCTCGCAGCCTGACGGCTCTGCCCTGGAGATAAAGACTTTTGATGCTCACGACGGCCAAGGAATTTCCCTGGCGCGCACAGCCGGCCTGCGGATGGGTGTGATCACCGGACGTGAAAGCGCAGCCCTTCGGCGACGCATGAAAGAGTTGAGCGTGGAATTCGTGTACGAAAAACAAGGGCACAAGATTGCCGCGTACGAAGAAGTCTTGCAGAAAGCCGGCGTTGCTGAAGACGAAGTGGCCTTTCTGGGCGACGACCTGCCGGATTTGACGGTGATGCGCCGTGTTGGGCTGGCCGTGGCCGTTGGAAATGCCGTACCCGAAGTGAAGCAGATCGCGCACTACACCACGATACGCAACGGTGGAAAAGGCGCGGCGCGGGAATTGGTCGAACTGATTCTGAAATGCAAGGGCACGTGGAACGAGATGATTGACAAAGCCAGGGCGTAATCTGGCTGTGCCTATTGGGATTTCGACTTTGGAATCAGCCGAGCGATGCGCCGGCCTGCGGCCGAATCCGCGATGAGTTGAGCCAGCCGCCGTTGCTGCGTTTCTTCGCGCTTTGCGCTTCCCACCCAATGACCCGTAACGCGCTGATACCAAGGGGCCTGCTGCGAGTAGAACTTCCAAGCCGCAGGATTGCTGCGGAGTATTTTCTTGTGCTTTGCGGTTAACCCGGCACGTTTCTGTTCGAACGAATAGATTCCCGTCCGGTGTTGTTGTCGGGCTTCATAGGCTTTCAATCCGGCTTCTTTCATCCTGCCGAGCTTCTTCAGGCGTTCGACGTGCCGTACGTTGATCAAACTCCAGATACTTTTCGGCTGGCGCGGACTAAACCGAATCTTGTAGCTCACTACATCAACAGCGTAGCGGACGCCATCAATCCAACCATAACAGAGCGCTTCGTCAAGCGCCTCCGCATAAGAAGTTCCCTGCTTCTTGGCGCTTTTCTTATAAAAGGCAATCCACAATTCGCCTATAGTGGCGTGGTTTTTCGCGAGCCAAGAACGGAGTGCCTCCGCCGTAGCGAAGTGCGTGGGTCGCGCTGGCTCCTTCTCCGCCAATTTCCTTCTCTCATTTGGACAGAACCGGCAGCATCAACGTCGAGGCGTGCGCGCCGCCGCGATAGACTCGCTGCGTGGCTTTCTGAAAATCTTCCGGCTTCGCGTCCGGAATATTCACAAACTTCTGCGGGTTGCGGTCCACCAGCGGAAACCAGGTGCTTTGGATTTGCACCATGATCCGGTGCCCGCGCCGGAACGTATGGTTGATGCTGGGCAATTCAAAATCAAGTGCCGTCGGTTCGTTCGGCTTCAGCGGCTCCGGCATTTCAAAACTCTTCCGGAACTTTGCTCGGAACGGTTCGCCTCTCACCAACTGCTCGTAGCCGCCCATGCGAACCTCCTGCGGGTTCGGATCGGGATCGGGAAAGTCCATCGGATAAACATCGATCAGCTTGACGACAAAATCCGCATCCGTTCCGGACGTCGAAACCCACAAACGCGGTGACACGGGTCCCGCAACGGTCACATCCTCCTCGAGCGCGTCTGTCTCATAGACCAAAACATCTGACCGCTTTGCCGCAAATCGCTGATCCGCATCCATGTACGTCTGCGGCACGCCCGTGGTTTGCGTTTCCACATACGGAACGGGCCGGTTCGGATCGCTCACATATTCGTCGTATGCGCTGCCCCCACTCTCCTTCGCGTCGGCGTCAAACGAGAGCGTTCCGCCGCCGCGAAAGTAGAGTGCCTTGGTTTGCACATTCTTCGGAGGCCAGGAATCATATCGCCGCCAAACGTTCGTACCCGTTTCGAACATCAACGCAGTAGGCAGCTTGGCGTCCTCGGCGTCCTTTAGATACTGCCGGAAAAAAGGCAACAGAACGTGGTCATTGAAGTACGCCGAATTTTCCGCTGCAAAATTCACTGGCCCCAAATGATCGCCTTTTGTTCCCGCCCACCCGCCGTGTACCCACGGACCTTCAACCAGTTTATTGGACGTATCCGGGCTCATCCGCGCGACCGAATTAAATATCCGATAAGGCCCGACCAAATCTTCTGCATCAAACAATCCGCCCACCGTCAGCACCGCGCAGTGGATGTTCCTCATGTGCGCCGAAATGTCGCGCGTCTTCCAATAGTCGTCATACACCGTATGTTGAACCTGATCATCCCAATAGAAGTTCGTGTCCTTCAGGTAGCGTTTCTTGGCGTTTGAAGTTGGCCCCATATCCAAATAAAAGTCGTAGCCGTCGTTCGTCCCGTAGTCGAAATCGCGCCAACGCCTCGCCGGAAATTCCAGGCCGGTCCGCGGCTTGAAAAATACATAAAAACCAAAATTAGCGGCCAGCATGAACGCGCCGTTGTGATACGCGTCGTCGCCCATATAAAGGTCGGTCACCGGCGCCTGTGGCGAACACGCTTTCAGCGCGGGATGCGTGTCTGGCATTCCGGCCGCCACGTAAAATCCCGGATAGGAAATGCCGTAAATTCCCGCCTTGCCGTTATTGTTCGCGACATTTTTCAACAGCCATTCGATCGTGTCGTACGTGTCCGTGCTCTCGTCAACGTCCTTCGGCCCTTTCTTGTCCTTGTGCGGAGTCATTTCAATAAATGTCCCGTCGCTCTGATACCGGCCGCGCACATCCTGGTAAACAAAAATGAATCCGTCCTTCACAAAACTAGGCGCCGGACCAAGATGCTTGGCATAGTTGTCCGAGCCGTAGGGACCCACGCTGTACGGCGTTCGCTCGATCAGAAACGGATAGGTCTTGGCTGCCGAAGCGTCCTTCGGCACATACACGGCCGTAAATAGCTTCGCTCCATCCCGCATCGGAATCCGGTATTCGTGCTTGGTATAGTGCTCGCGAATTTCGGCGGCGGATTGCGCTTCCTGCTGCGCCGATGCGCTTGCCGTTTCTGCGTTGTCTTTGTCGCTGGCGCGAACAATTCCACAGACCGGCCAGATCACGCTTAGCCCAATAGCCGCAAGCGACGCCAACCACAGCTTCTTTTCAGTCCAGGTCTTCAAGGCCATCTCCGCTTGATCAAGATCTGCTAGCAAGCCAAACACTTTGGCCACACGCTCTGGCACGATAGCGTCCGCCTCCCCGAGTGTCAACGGACGCGCGCTTCCCATTTTTTCTGTCCTTGACCTCCGCATTTCCCAGCGCTAACCTCCGCTCTTACCCCACGGAGCCCGCCCTTCTCGCTTGGCTCCAACAGCTCTCTCCGGAGGTCCATCATGATCGCTCGCATCGTTACCTGCAGTGTTCAGCCAGCCAAGGTGAACGAGTTCCGTGCGCTTCTCAACGACCAGGTATTGCCGCTGGTGCAGGCGCAACCCGGGTTCGTCGACAATATCGAAGCTCTCGATCCAAACACGGGACAGTTCAGCTGCACCACTCTTTGGAAGTCCCGCGCCGACGTCGAGAAATACGACAACAGCGTCTTCCCGGAAGTGGCGTCAAGAATGAGTCCTCTGTTGCAAGGCAGTCCCAGTGTGCAAACTCTCCCCGTGGAGAATTCGTCCACGCATCGCGTGCGGGCGGCAGCCGCAAGCGCGTCCTCAAGATAAGCCGCGCCATCCTCGCACACACGAAGGGTGGGGCCTCGCTCCCGCACACCACGTTGAGCGCCTTCCGGCTCCGCCCTTCTTCGTCTGACAAGTTTTCGCGATTCGCGCCCTCCCGCAACCAAATCATTCCGCGCACTCGTGTTCACATATAATGTTGGTTTACCTCTTTGATTGCGAGGCCGCTGACATGGTGCATCCCTGGCACGACGTTTCTCCCGGCAAGGAAGTCCCGCGCGACTTCCAGGCCGTTATCGAAATCCCCCTCGGATCGAACCTGAAATACGAGCTCGACAAGCCCACTGGCCTGCTCAAAGTCGATCGCGTCATTCACTCCGCCGTTTTCTATCCCGCCAACTACGGCTTCATTCCGCAGACCTATGCCGAAGACAACGATCCGCTGGATGTCTTAGTACTCTGCCAGGAGCCAGTTCAACCGCTTGCTTTGATCAAAGCTCGCGCGATCGGCGTAATGACGATGGTGGATTCGGGCGCGACAGACGACAAAATCATTGCGGTCGCCACCAATGATCCGGAATTCAGCGAATATCTCGAAGCACGTGACCTTCCTGGACACCGGCTACTCGTGCTAAAGCGATTTTTCCAAGACTACAAACAACTGGAAGGCAAACAGGTGCAGGTAGAAGAGATCCGCCCTGCCTATGCTGCGATCAGTGTGATTGAGCAAGCCCTGGCACATTATCAAAAGCGCCGTGACGAATTGATTTCGAACGAGGTCGTTCCGTCGCACAATCGCCGCAAGACGGACAAGTAGTGCAAAAACACTATTCCGGCCCGCCGCGCCTGTTGGTAAGTTTCTCAAACGATTTTTCGGGTGAGGCCTGAGGTGAAAAAAATCTCCATGTGGGTCGGCATCAGCCTGGGCGCGCTCCTGCTGGTCGCGTTTGCCCTTCTTTCGAAGATGGCAGGCGGCCCCAAAGACGCTCTTTACATGGTCCGCTATGCCCTGCCCTACATGCGTAGCGGAAATCTCAAAGTGGGCGACGTCGCGCCCGACGCCAAGTTGTTTGCGTTAAACGGTACCGACACTTTTCATGTTCGCGAACGCACCGCCGGCAAACCGCTCGTCCTGGTTTTCGGCAGCTTTACCTGACCGCCGTTCCGTCGCCAGGTCGGCGATATCGTGCAAATCTTCGACGACTATAAGGACCACGCTGACTTTCTGACCATCTACGTTCGCGAAGCGCATCCCACCGACGAATGGCAGATGAAATCCAACATCAAAGATGACGTCTGCTATGCGCAACCCAAAAATTTGAACGACCGTTTGGCGATCGCCAATGATTTCACCAAACGTTTTAAATATCCGGTTCCTTTCGGCGTGGATGACATGAACAACGCCGCCAACAATGCTTACGCAGCATGGCCGGAGCGGCTCTACGTCATCGACGAAAGTGGGAAGATCGCGTATCGCGGCGGGATGGGGCCTTTCAACTACAACCCTGCCGAAGTTCGGAGTTGGCTAGCGGCCCGCTACGGCGAAGTCAAGCATCCGGAAACCAAACCGGCGGATGGCAACGCCCCCAAAACACTGGACACGCCCACCGCGAAGTCAGATTCCAAAAGCTGACATTCTTCTGGAAATCGCGTTACTGAAAACCGCACGGGACAACATAAAAAGCGGAGTCCAACAGTGTTGAACTCCGCCTAGGGGTTTACGATCGCTTGGGGAAGCGGTCGTCAGAACACGAACTTAAGGGTGTTGCTGTGGCCGCAAGATAGTAGGCTTGTCCGTCTGTGTCAAGCCAAAAATAACGATATTCTTGGGCCTTCTGGCAACACCAGTTTTTCTTCCGCACTGCCAGTTCTCCTCAATTTGCGTTACAATACCGCCGCATTCCCAGCCGGGTTGAACGTCACCATCCGCGCTGCCTGCGACCGGACATGAAGGGCAAACGCGCGCTTCCCAACCGTGAAGCACAGGTTACGCTGAAGTCCGTGGCCGAACACCTCGGCCTGACTCCTGGCACCGTCTCGGCCGTCCTCAATAACTCGGCCGCTTCGCGCTCCATCCCCGAACATACTCGCAGCCGCATCATTGAAGCGGCGCGCAAACTGAACTATCGTCCGAATTTCATGGCGCGCTCTCTACGTGTGCAGCGCACCTACACTATTGGCGTCATTCTGGAAGAGATCGGAGACGGATACGGTTCGTCAATAGTCAGCGGCGTTGAAGAATACATCCGCGAAAAGAACTACTTCTTTCTGACGGTGGCGCACCGCCACGATGCGAGGCTGTTGCAGACTTATTCCCAGATGCTGCTGGCGCGGGGCGTCGAAGGTTTTCTCACCGTCGATACGGTGCTGACCGACGTTCCGTCGCTGCCGACCGTTGCGGTAGCCGGCCACCGCAAACTGGACAACGTCACGAATATCGTTCTGGATCATCGCCATGCAGCAGAGCAGGCGCTGCAGCACCTGAAGGATCTCGGACACAAGCAAATCGCGTTTCTCAAGGGTCAGCCCGAAAGTGCGGACTCCACGGTGCGCTGGGAGGCCATCTGCGAAGTTGCGCGTGAACTTGAAATAGGGATCGACACGCAACGCGTCGTGCAGTTAACCGGTGTCGAGTCAACACCAGAGCTGGGCTATCCGTTTGGCAAGGAATTGCTGGCGAGACGAGTTCCCTTCACCGCACTTTTTGCGTACAACGATATTTCCGCGATCGGTGCGACGCGCGCGTTTCAGGAGGCCGGCTTGCGGGTACCCGAAGACGTTTCCGTAGTCGGGTTTGACGACATCGCCCACGCTTCGTTCTGTATTCCGGCTTTGACAACGGTGCGGCAGCCGCTTAAGAAAATGGGACGAATCGCCGCCGAAACTTTGCTGGCGCACATCGAAGGCACGGTTGAACCGGACGGCGAGATCGCCGTCGAACCGGAGCTGGTCGTACGCAAGTCAACGGCGGCGGCTCCCGCACACGCTAAAACAGCTCACCAATAGACAGAACTATCGGCGGGCCATGGCCAGCGCCGCTTTGCGTTGCTGCTGGACCAAAAAGTCCTCGTAGGGTCCTTTGAAGTCCTCAATGTGACCATGGTCAAAATGCCAGAGTCGCGTGGCGACTTCGTCGATGACGTCATGGTCGTGCGTGACGAGCAGAACAGTTCCGTCGAATCTCTGCAGGGCGATGTTAAGCGCATTGATGGATTCGAGATCGAGGTGGTTGGTCGGCTCGTCGAAAACCAGCACGTTGGGCTTCTGCAGCATCAACCGACAGAAGAGTATGCGCGCGGTTTCGCCGCCGGAAAGCGCCTTGACCGGTTTGGTGGCGTCTTCTCCGCTGAAGAGCATTTGGCCAAGCAGGCCGCGCAGCTCCTGCTGTCCGGCGAGGGTGTCCCACTGGGCGAGCCATTCGAGGATGGTGAGGTGGCCTTCGCTTTCTTTGTCGAGGGTGTGTTCCTGGCCAAAATAGCCGACAGAAACTTCGTGGCCCCAGCGAACGGTGCCACCATCCACGCCGAAGTGACGCTCGGAGTCGTCAATGAAGCCGGGCGCATTGCGAATCAGCGAGCGAATCAGAGTTGTCTTCCCTGCGCCGTTCCGGCCGAGGATTGCGATTTTCTCGCCGCGCTCGATATTCGCAGAGAAACCGTCGACGACTTTCAGGTCGCCGTAATATTTGCGCAGCGTTTTGAATTCCAGCGGATGACGGCCGGAGGGCTTCTTCATGTCGAAGCGGATATACGGTCGCTGAATGTTCGACTTTGCGAGGACCGTGGTCTGCAGACGCTCGATTTCTTTTTTGCGTGACGTAGCCTGCGCCGAGCGCGTACCAGCGCCGAAACGAGCGATGAAATCCTGCAACTGCGCAATTTTCTTTTCGCGCTGGGCGTTTTCCGATTCAATGCGCTCTCGCACGGCGGTTTTTGCGAGGACCATGTCGTCATAACCGCCGACGTACATCAGCACCGACTCGTAATCGATGTCGGCGACGTGAGTGCAGACGCTGTTGAGAAAATGGCGGTCGTGGGAGATGACGATCAGTACGCCTTCGTAGGCACAGAGATAGTCCTGCAGCCAGTGAACAGAGTCGAGGTCCAAGTGGTTGGTTGGCTCGTCGAGCAACAGCGCGGCAGGATTGCCGAACAGGGCTTGCGCGAGAAGCACGCGGACTTTTTGTCCGCCCTGCAGTTCGCCCATCTTGCGTTCATGTAACTCGGCGGGAACATCGAGACCATCGAGAAGAATTCCGGCGTCGGATTCAGCAGTGTAGCCGCCCTCTTCACCGACAATACCTTCGAGTTCGCCGAGGCGCATGCCATCCGCATCGGTCAGTTCATCGTGCGGTTTGGCATAGAGCGATTCCCTTTCCTGCAGGGTAGCCCAGAGCGTTGCGTTGCCCATGATGACGGTGTCGATGACGCGATAATCGTCGAAGGCGAACTGATCCTGTCGCAAGACCCCGAGCTTTTTCGGGCGAGAGATATTTCCCTTGGTGGGGTCCAGTTCGCCCGTGAGGATTTTCATCAACGTAGATTTGCCGGCGCCGTTGGGGCCGGTGATGGCGTAGCGACGGCCCGCCATGAAGGTGCACGTGACGTCGTCGAAGAGCACACGCGCACCGTACCGCATAGAGACGTTATTGACCGAAATCATAGCCCTTTATTTTAACTTGGAAGGGGCTGCGGCTCCGAATCGGCCTATGCGGAGGTTCGCGGCGGGACTTCAGCGAGTTTGTGAGTTTGCAACATGAGCTGGGTGATGCAGGCGAGCAGCGTGGCCTGGCGTACGTCGACCTTGCGGCCGCAGACAGCGTCGTAGCGCTGCGCAAGCATCGCGTTGATCTCCGTGGGAGTTTTTACGGAGGGATGAGTGAGCTTCGACGCGATACGGGCTGCTTCGGCGGCTTGGCGGTCGGCTACGGCGTGCTGACCGCAGAGAGTGGCGTGGTTGGGCGACACGGTCTTGCGGCAGCGGCGGTTGCTGGCGTCGAGATGGGTACAGCGTTCAGTTCAGCGGTTCGGTTGGTGTAGTCGTTGGTTCCTCGGAAAGAAAAATCGAGTAACGAGGCCCCCTCCCCCTTGGGGGCGAGTTCGCGCCTGAAAAGAAAGAGCTGAAAAATACAGAAAAGCGAAGATTGTGAAAGGAAAGGAGTTGCGGGCGCGTTCTGCGCAAGAGTGCGAAACGGTGGAAGTTAGGCACAGAATGGCGGGGGGCGAGACCTGGAAAGCGCCGTGAGGTGCGAGAGCGCTGATCGTGGCGGAGCAACCGCGAATTTTGACCAAGGGCCGACATAGGCATTCTTGCGGCTCGATTCGCCGCTGTCGTTTCCCTATATAGCAGTGAAGTATGCGGACACAGTTGAGGGACAGATTTGGAGCAGGTGGGCCGACTGACCAGAAGTGTGTGGTTATAGGACTAGCTCACGAAAAAATCCGAGAAATAAACTCGCGGAAAATCAGCGTCTTCGCAGGTTTCTACATGATTTTTACGGGGCCGAGATCGTCCTTCATAGTTTGAAACGCGGGAGTGTTTTTCTTCGTGGTGTCCCAATGGCCTTCGGGATATTCGCGCATGAGTTGAATGGTCAAAAAGCTGCCACGAATGAGGCTGGAATCGTGATTGGACCATAACTTACTCGTGGTGCGATTCCCGTAACGGTTGATGATGATGCGAGAGAAGTTCGGCGCTTCACGCGGGTCGTAGCCGTGTTCGATGACGTTCTGAAGCGCAAGCCGATCGGCCTGATTTTCCAGTTCGCGCTGATGGCCATTCACGGCAGACGCGATTCCAATTTCCGCCATGAACATGCCAGCATTGCCGATGAAGGCGCTAGCGGCCAGCCCGGCGATGGTCAATCCAACGCGCGAGCCGCGAGTTTCTTCGACTTCTCGGCGATAGTGGACCTGCAGGACGTGCGCCATCTCATGGCTCAGGATAAAGGCGAGCTGCGCCTCGTTTTCGAGGGCACCGAGGAGACCGGTGTTGATGAGGAGCGTGCCGTCGGGAAGCGAGGCGGCATTGATATCCGGATCTTCCACGACGAAGAAACGAAATTCGATAGGGCGGCGAGTGCCGTTTGCGCCTTCGGGGATGAGGGAATCGCCCAGGTGCGCGACATATTCCTGGACTGTGCGTTCGGCGAGCAACTTCATCCGGCCATCGAGTTTTTTGCCCTGGCGAAATTCCAAAACGTCAATTCCAGTCAGCGGATCCTTGGCTCGAACAACGTCGAGATTGTGGGGCATTTTGTAATCGTCGGCCGGAGCGGGCGGGCCTAACTCAACTTCTTCAGCTGCAATGTGGCCGTCCTTTCGAGGTGAACCGGAATATTTGACGTGGTAGCCCGCCAAAGTGTTCGCGCCAGATTCCTTTTGCGGCAGTCCCGAGCTGGCCTTGTCGACATTCCAGGCTCGCTTGGTTGCGGCATCGAGAGTGAGCCAATAGCCATCGACTTTCAGTTCGCTCGCATCGCCAGACGCGATTTTCGACGCGTCCTGCGGCTCTTCCTGGAGATACGCCGTGCCGCGAACCTTTTTGTCATTCTGGCGGAGATCGACGGTGAGCTTTTCAGCGAAGAAGCGGTGGCGATCGAGCCATTGTCCTTCGGCTTCGACCAACATGCCGAGGACGAGTTCCGCAACCTGAAGTGGATGCTCGCCTGAATCATCTTTGCCGACAATCTTGCTGGCCGAAGTGAGTTCGAGGCGATCGTCGAGAATCATCAGCACACTGGCATCGGCTCGAGCGGTGAGATAGCCCGCCAACTTCATTTTGGTAGCGGCGCTGCTGCTGAACGCGCCAAACGCGAGGCAGCACGCCAGTAAATAACAGACCCTGGCGAAGGGCCGGAAAGATGTTCTGAACATAGGGGTGCTCCCGCGTTAAGACGGTTTGCTGGCGTCAGCTGTTGCTGTCTTACTGGCTTCGGCGAGCGCTTTTTTCATTTCCTTGACCATTTCGTGCGCGGCGCCTTTGGCCATGACTTTTTCGTTCCAGCGCGGATCAATTTTGACATGGACGTGAATCACACAAAGGCTTTGTTTGTCGCTACGACGCGCAACGTCGGCGTCCATCTTGAGACTCTTAAAACCGGCGCCGAAACCGATTAAGGCGCTCTTGACGACACTGCCCTTTTTGAACTCGGTGACAGTTCCGCTGATGACGAGCGAGCGAGGAGCGTCGGCATCTTCGACTGTTTCTCCTTCGCCAATGACTTCTTTCACGAGCTTAGCCTTGGTCAGTTCGTTGCGCAGCTCAGCGTAGAAATAGTCGACAAAAGCGGGACTGAGTTCGACACCTTCGGCAGTCGTGAAGTGTTTCGCTTCCGCGGTTTTGTATTGGGGTGTTTCGTCCTTTGGTGCAGCTGACGCGCCGATTGCGAACGTGGCAGCGATTAGTGCTAAGGTGAAAATACGCATGGTGCTGTCTCCTCTCCTGCGGAACAAATTTTGCAGGAACTAGAATCTCTACCGCGATGGCGGTTTTTCTGCTTCTGCCGATGCGGGCGCAGCGGCCGGTTGTGCCTCGGAGGCTTTGGACCAGGCGACGACCGCTTCTTTCAACTGCGCGCCGCGCAGAAAATTGCGAGTCGCATCACGCAAAGCGTTTTCAATATTGTCTTCGACATTTTTCTGGAGATTTTTCTTGCGAACAGCGCCGTTGGCAATGGAAGTTCCCGCGGCTTTGACTTCGGTTGATTCGCCGGTCTTCGGGTTCTTGACCATCGTGGAAAATTCCACTTTGCCGAAGAAATCGAGTCCGGAGCCAGACGCTAGACCAAAATGAAAGACATAGACGCGAAGCACGAGATCGGCGGAGGCTTCATCCGCGGCTAACAAATTGGCGGCCTTGAGCGACTGTTCGAGCGCATCCTTGACAATGGCGGTCGGCTGCTTATCGAGAAAGATGCCGCCGCGCGGTTTCAGGACGAGCAGCGGCTGGGGATTTCCGGAACGGTCGGTGACGTTAGCAATCCAGAATTTGGGTGCGTGCTCGAACTTTTGCGCGGGAACGGGCTCGCCGACCTCAATGCTGATGGTGTTTTGTGGAGTGGGCTTCGGTTCGTCAGCCGCCAATATCGCCACGGAACTATCCATCCGAAAAAGCACAAAGAGCAGGAGGACACTGAGTCGAAGCAGAGTGCGCGGGGGCATAGGGTTCTCCACTAGGCAGCGAAATCGCACGCGCTGCGGTATTTCTGTGGGCCGTCCGATGGGTGATTATTTCCAGATCAGAGCTGTTATGAGGTTATGGTTGGTGCTTACGTAACGCAAGAAGTATGCAGAACGAGTGTGCCGAAAAAGCGAAGAGCTGCTCGCGCTGCCGTGCTGGAGTGAGTTTGATTCGCCTTCGCTTGGGGACGCGTTCGTGATTCACCATTTATTTCTTCGGATTCACGAGGGCTTGGTAGACGGCGGAGCGGCTTTGGTATTCGACCATGGGCATGCCCGGGCCCCAGAGGCGCTGAATCATGGCGACGAAGACGACGTCGTTGGTTGGATCGACCCAGAACCAGGTGCCGGCGGCGCCGTCCCAGAAAAATGTGCCTTTGCCATCGGGGAGATTGGCGAGTTGCGGATCGTATTCGACGGCGCAGTTGTAGCCGTAGCCGAAGCCGGGGCGCATGTTGTGGACGCCGATGCCAAATTCTCCCGTCAGGAGATGAGGCGTGAGATGGTTGGTGCTCATAAGCTGAACGGAAGAAGGCGCGAGAATGCGGACTCCGTTGAGTTCCCCGCCGTTGGCGAGCATCGTGGCAAAGCGATAGTAGTCCTCGGCAGTTGAGACAGAGCCGCCGCCACCAGAAGCCATGCCCGGCTGCGACGTGTAATCGCCCAGAGGGCTTGAGTCGGACACGACCATTTCGCCCTTTTCGTTGCCTTTGTATATGGTGACGAAGCGGCTGCGCTTATCGGCGGGAACGTAGAACGCGGTGTCCTTCATGCCGAGGGGATTGAAGATGTGCTCCTGCATGTAGTCGGGCAAAGACTGGCCGGAAAGTTTTTCGATGATGCAGCCCTGGACGTCCATGGAAACGCTGTAGGACCAGCGTGTGCCGGGCTGATAGGTGAGCGGAAGCTTGGCGAGTTTTTCGATGAATTCCTGACAAGACTTGGTCTGGAAGAGATTGGCTTTCTGATATTCCTTATCGACGAGCGTGCTGCCGAAAAAGCCGTAGGTAAAGCCGGCGGTGTGGGTCATGACTTCGGCCATGGTGGGAGGGTGGATGGGGTCTTCGAGGATCATGTTGCCAGCCGGATCTACGCCCTTGAAAACTTTGAGGTGTTCGAATTCGGGGACGAATTTGGAGATGGGATCGGAGGGGAGCCATTTGCCTTGTTCGTAGAGCTGGAGCATGGCGACGGCGGTGATGGGCTTGGTCATGGAAAAGGCGCGGAAGATGGCGTCTTTGGTGAGAGGCGCGTTGCTGGCGACGTCTTTGAAGCCGTACACACGGTAGTCGATGACTTTGCCGTGGCGGGCGAGGATGGTGACGGCACCGGGGAGCTCTTTGTGGTCGACGGTTTGTTGCATGAGGGAGTGGAGGCGTTCGAGACGTTCGGAGGAGAAGCCGACGTTTTCGGATTTGACCACGGTCATGTCGATGGTGGCGGGGCCATTGACTTGAGCGGGCTGCGATTGTTGGGCACGCAGCGTGGTGCATGGAATCAACAGCAGATTCACGAAGAGTAAGAAGCTGGCGAAGCGAAGCGCGCGCGAGGTCATGATGATTTCTCCTAAGTGAGCGCGCACTTTAGCAGAGTTGCACTTAAAATGGGAAGTTCTGCGTTGGGCCGCGAAATTGGTGAGAGTTGGCGTGAAATGCGGCGGCAGAAACTACTTAGGAAAGGCTTTCGAGGAGGATGGATGCTTTTTGATTTTGCCGGGCTTTCCGGGCGCGAGCGGTACAAATTGCTGGTGTCGACCATCACGCCGCGGCCGATCGCGTGGGTGGTCAGCCAGAGTGCGAGCGGGCGGCTGAACGCGGCGCCGTTCTCGTTTTTCAACGCGTTTTCCGGAGAGCCTCCGGTGATCGGGATCGGCGTGAGCAGCCACGAGCCGGGACGGCCGAAGGACACGCGGCGGAACATTCGCGAGACGCGCGAGTTCGTAGTGAACCTGGTTTCGGAAGAAACCGTGGAGGCGATGGTCATCACGGCGATCGAGTTCGAAGCGGGAGTGGACGAGCTGGCGCAAGCGCAAATGAAGACGCTGCCTTCAGTGAAGGTGAAGCCGCCGCGGATTGCGATCAGTCCGGTGGCGATGGAATGCGAGCTGATGCAGATTGTCGAATTGGGAACGGACAATGCGCTGGTACTGGGGTGCGTGCTGGCGATGCATGTGCAGGATGAGATGGTGCTCGATGCGGCGAAACACTACATCGACACGCCGAAATTGAAGCTGGTTGGGCGCATGCATGGGACCGGATGGTATGCGCGTACGGGAGATTTGTTTGAAGCGCCGCGGATTCCGCGGGGGAGCTGGAGTTTGCGGGAAGAGTAAAGGCATAGCGGTATAAGACCGCTGCTAGATGAGCAAGCTCACCGAAGCAGATACGCCGCCGCCCAAGCAAACATTGGCGCGGATTCTTCAGGCTTTTGCGGCGCCTTTCATCTGGGCCATGCGTTCCAAACGCTGGCGGGTGAGGTGCGGGACAATGCCGAGTTGGCGCTCGATCAGCATGAGTTGCGCGCGGTGATGCATTTCATGTTCTTTTGCGCCGAGAATGCGTTCGAAGCGGCTCTTGGTTTGGCCGTCAGGTTCGGTGACCCTCTGGGAGAGAAATTCCGGAGTGAGCGTCTCGAGCCAAGAAACAAATCTTTCGCCATTGGCGCGCAACGACTGGACAATTTCGGCCTTGGTCTGAAGCTTATTTTCTTCGGACTGAGCCAGCTCCATCAATTTGGAGAAATCGAAGCCCTGCATGGTCGTAATTCCCTTCCCGTCTGTTTCTTCCCAGAAGCGGGTGACAACGGCTACGTGTGCCAGCATTTGTCTAACCGGCCGGACGTCAGGAGCGGCGACAAAGTCATACTTGGATTCGGGAATGTCTTCAGCAACCTGAATGGTGTTTTTGCGGACGGTGCGGAAGCCATCGGCTAGCTCTTTGCCGCCATAAGGAATCATGATCCACCTCGATTTGTTGACTATGCACGCAGAACGTGTGCCGCAGAGTTCGATGCACCGCTTGGGGTGGATGTAACGGGTTCGGCAAGAAAAGCGAAAGATTAGTTGAGGGCGGATTGTATGGCTTCGCGGAGCGGAGGTTCGATGGAAGCGTAGCCAAACGGGCTGAGGTGGATGCCATCGGTGGTGAGTCCTTCCTTATATGCGCCGCTGCTGTCGGAAAGGACGGCATGGTAATCGGCGAGAGCGTAGTGATTTTGCGCAGCGAATGCGCGGATCCAGGTGTTCAGCTCGGCAATAAGGTCAGGATCAGCGGGTGGTTGCGGGGAACTCGGTTGTAAGTTGATGGCGCGAGCGGGAGGGAGCGTGGCAAGCACCACCTGAATTTTGTGTTCGTGCGCGGTTTGGGCCATGACGGTGAGATTTTGCTCGATGATGGGAAGAGGCGTGAGAGCGAGATCGTTGAGACCGCCGAGTATGACGACAACGCGGGGCCGCAGTTGAATGACATCGCGGCGGAAGCGAGAAACCATGTTGAACGTGGTGTCGCCGGGGATTCCGCGATTGACGATTTGCAGGCCGGAGAATTGCTTGGAGGGCTGGAGAGCGGGCCATTTGGAGGTGATGGAATCACCCATGAAGGCGATACAGGCATTGGGGCAAGGTTTGGTGCGCGGATAGGCGAGGTAAATCGCGAAGAGTAGCAGGGGAAATACGAAGAGAAAGATGAGCGCCAGGCGGCGGTGGGGAGCGAGCGGCTTGGGGCTGGAGGTGGGCAGCACGTTCGGGCAGGATCAGGTGTCTAGAGTGAAGGGCATCGAGCGACGGCGGATGCCGGTGGCGTCGAAGAGTGCGTTCCCTGCAGCGGGAGCTACGGCCATGATTGGAGTTTCGCCAGCGCCGGCCGAGGGAATGTCTTTGCGATCCAGGAGAACGGCTTCGATTTGCGGCAAATCATGGAAGCGAGGAACGCGGTAGGTAGCGAAGTGCGGATTCTTGATGCGGCCGTTTTCGAACTGAATGGATTCGAAGAGCGCGCCGCCGAGGCCCTGAATGTTAGCGCCTATCACCTGGTTGCGGAGACCATTGGGATTGACGATGGCGCCGCATTCGAACGCGGTGACTAAGCGAACGACTTGAAGCTTGTTTGCTTTCGCGTCGCTGATGACCTCGACGCAGGTGGCGACGTAACTTCCCTTTTCAGTTCCTGCGGCGATACCAAAGCCCTGGCCCTCTTTTAATTTTTTGGGCGGCCAGCCGAATTTTTTGGCGGCGGCTTCAAGGACGGCACGAAGACGTTGGTCGGATAGATTGCTGAGGCGGAATTCTAGCGGATCGAGTTTCGCGGCACGGGCGACTTCGTCCATGTGGGTTTCGCGGGCGAAGTGGTTGGCAGTGGCGGCGAGCCCGCGATAAGAGCCGCAGCGAAGGATCAGCGGGACGGAATGATATTGGATGAGTTGGTTGGCGACGTCGTAGGGAGTCTCAATGGCGGACGAGCCGGAGTGATAGTTGTGAAATTCCCATGCCGTGAGTTTGCCGCTGGCGTCGAGAGCGCTTTTTACTTCGATGAGGCCAGCCGGGCGGAAATAGGCCCAGGTGAATTCTTCTTCGCGAGTCCAGACAAGTTTGACGGGACGATTGGCAGCTTTCGCGAGGCGAGCGGCTTCGACAGCGGCGTCACCGGTGTGCTTGCCACCGTAGGCTGAGCCAGTGTCTGGAACGATGACTCGCACGTTACTTTCGGGGATACGAAGGGCGTTGGCGACCTCGGTGCGGACGGCGAAGGGGCGCTGTGTGCCGGTCCAAATTGTCATTTTGTTGTCACGCCATTCGGCGACGGCCGCGCGCGGCTCGAGCGGAGCGTGCGCGATGTAAGCGACGGTGTAGGAAGATTCAAGTTTGTGGGCGGCGTTCGAAAGGCCTTCTGTGAGCGAGCCTTTCTGCTGCTTTTCGCGGCGGGAGTCAGATTCGGGTGAAGCGTTCTGCTTGAGATGGTCAAAGATCTCGCGGTCGGAGACTTTCTGCGGCGATTCTTTCCACTGAGCGCGGATGGCGGCGAGGGCGCGTTCCGCTTGGGCTTCGGCGGGGGCAGCGGCGCCAACGAAGTTCCCGTCGACAACAACGGTGACATTCGGCAGAGCGCTGGCGGCTTTAGCATCGCATGAAGCGAGAGTGGCACCGAAAGAAGGCGGGCGGAGGATTTTTGCGTAGAGAAGATTTTCCGGCCGGAGATCCGTAGTGTATTGGTGTTTGCCGGTTACGAAATCGCGCGCGTGGACTTTGGGGAGCGGCTGGCCGGCGACCGTCCATTCGGATGGGGGCGTGATGGGGTCGGCTTCAGGGAGAAGTTGCGCGAGAGTTTTCCCTTGAGCGAGTTCGGCGTAGGTGAGGAACTTTTTTGCAGCGGGATCGGTGACTTTCGCGTTCGCGGCTTTGAGATTGGCGGCGGGAACGTTCCACTGTTTGGCGGCCGCTTCGATGAGAATGTTGCGCGCGGCTTCGGCGACGCGGCGCAATTGCGGAACCATGGCAGGAGTGGTGCGACTGCCGAAGGTGCCCATGTCGAATGGAGTGAGTTCAGTGTCGCCCATGACCATGCGGACGGTGGAGAACGGGACGCGGAGTTCGTCGGCGACACTTTGCGTGAGAGATGTGCGGGCATTTTGGCCGACTTCGACTTTGCCGGTGAAAGCAGTAACTGTGCCGTCTTCACCGATGTGCAGCCAGGCAGTGATTTCCTTGGGCATTTGTGGCGGCTGGATGCGCGGGCCTGGAGCGGTTTCCTGAAGCGCGGCTGCGTCTTTTGCGATCGCGAAGATAGCGATGCCAGAGCCAAGGATTTTGAAGAAGTCACGGCGGGCTAGTTCGAATTGATGGAGCGAAGGCGAGCTGAACTCGTAGCGTTCCGGTTCAATGGCGGGTGCAATGCCGGAATCGATGGCGAATTGGTTTGTGGAGGTGCTCATGAACGTTGCTCGCGCGAGGCCTGGGCGGCTTTTTGGACGGCTTCGATGATGCGTGGGTGAGTGCCGCAGCGACAGATGTTGCCTTGCAGGGCTTGCTCAATTTCGGATTGAGTGGGGTTGGAGTTTTGCTTCAGAAGGGCGACGCTGCTCATGATCATGCCGGAAGTGCAGTAGGCACACTGAAAAGCTTCGGCGTCGAGGAAGGCTTGTTGAACTGGATGGAGGCGGCCGGATTCTTCGAGGCCTTCGATAGTGGTGATGGATTTTCCGGCGGCCGCGGAAACGGGAGTTACGCAAGAACGACGCGGCGCGCCATCGAGCAGAACGGTGCAGGAGCCGCACTGGCCTTCGCCGCAGCCGTACTTGGAGCCGGTGAGGCCGAGATGGTCGCGGAGAATGGCTAGGAGGGGTGCGTCAGGATCGGCTTGTACTGATTGGTGCTGGCCGTTGATTTGGAGTTGAAAGGATTGCGACATAGGAATTTGCGCTGCAAGCGGGCGATCAAGACGCGAACGGCCACACTCTATAAAAGCGCACAGACTAAAGTCTGTGCTACCGGGACGTACAAGAATATCGTCGTACCGTGGGGCAGTAGATGCAAATTATTTTTGCGGTAGCGCGAAGGCATAGAGAACGTTGTCGACCGGAAGGATGACGAATTGGCGACCATCGAGTTGATAAGTCATGGGCGAAGCGACGAGTTCACCGCCCATGTTTACGTGCCACAGGGTTTCACCGTTCGCGGGATTCAGTGCGAGCAGGTTGCCGGAGGTGTCGGCGGTGAAAAGGAGGCGACCGGCGGTTGTTAGAATTCCCGCGATACTTTCGCCTTCGCCGATTTCGTGGTTCCAGACGACTTTTCCGGTGCGGTAATCGAGCCCACGGATGGTGGAGTTAGCCCAAAGGATGCGGTCGCGTCCACCCCAGCCTTCGGCTTTCGTTTCGACAGTGTTGTAGTAAACGCTGAATAGACGGCGTGCGTTAACGAAAAATAATCCGGTTTGCGGATCAAAGCTGGGAGCCATCCAGTTGGTGGCGCCGTCGGAGCCGGGAGAGACGAGCGCGCCATCGGGAGTCGGAGTGGCTTCGGGCTTGGCGATGGGGCGGCCACGCTTATCTACGCCGGAAGCCCAAGTTGTTTCGATGAACGGCTCGGTAACGAGATGTTCGCCGGTGGCACGATCAAGCACGAAGAAAAATCCGTTGCGGCTGGCTTGCGCGAGGAGCTTGCGCGGCTTGCCTTTGAAGTCGGCGTCGAAAAGGACGGGCGTTTGCACGGCATCCCAGTCGTGAACGTCGTGCGGGGATGGCTGAAAATACCAAACTAGTTTTCCGGTATCGGGGTTGAGCGCAACGATGGTGCAGGTAAAGAGGTTGTCGCCCGGACGGCCTTCGCCAGCGAGAACCGGGTTGGGATTGCCAGTGCCCCAATATAAAAGGTTAAGGTTCGCGTCGTAAGTGCCGGTCATCCAGGTCATCCCGCCGCCGTGACGGATCGCGTCCGAATCCTTGGGCCAGGTTTCGGAGCCAGGTTCGCCAGGTTTGGGCTGCGTATTCCAACGCCACTGGACGGCTCCGGTTTCGGGGTCAATCGAAACGAGAAAACCGGGGATGTCGGTGACGTCTCCGGAGACTCCGGAGATGACGTGGTCGCGAATCACCAGCGGGGCCATTGTTGAAAAGTAACCGAGCTTGCTGTCGGCGAGCTGGATATCCCAGCGGACGGTGCCGTCCTTAGCATTCAGACAGATGAGATGGGCGTCGGGCGTTTCGAAATAGAGGTAGTCCTTATACATGGCGACGCCCCGCTGGCCGATATGGTCGCCTTCAGACTGGCGGTGATAGTGCCAGATCTGATGACCGTAGCGCGCATCGACGGCCCAGACGTTGTCGGGCGTCGTGAAATAAAGAACGCCGTTGACGACGAGCGGAGTGGATTTAATGACGCTGCCGCGGACTCGGAAAGCCCAGGCGAGCGTAAGCGAACTGACGTTGGAAGCGTTGATTTGATCGAGAGTGCTGTGACGGCGTCCGGAGTAGTCGCCGTTGTAAGTCGGCCAGGTGTCGGTGGGCGGCTTGAGAAGTGCCGCCGGGTCGAGCCCCTGAGCATCTGAGCGAGACGGAGCAAAACTTAAGGCGACCAAAAGCGCGCAAAGCGTGAGCTTTGAAAATTTCTTGGGCCATGACTTCATCAATGAGGGCTCCATTTTCGCGAACATCTACTTCAAGGTGTACAGATACGTGAAAAGGTCGTGCATTTGCGTTTCTGAAATTTTGGGCAGCAAGTCGCGATGGGCTTGCAGGGGGTCCTTTAGTTCAACTTTGACTTTGGTGCGAGGGAAGGAGCGATACCAGCCATTCTTATCGCCAATGCGGATGCCGATGCTAAAGTCGTCGATGTGGGAAACGGTGCCGGAGAGTTGTTCCCCGGTGGGCAAAGTGAGCGTAGCGAGGACAGGCTGTTCCTTGGGGTAAAGCATGTGCGCTTGGAGTTCAATGGAATTGTATTTGTGCGCGATACCGGCGAGGTCTCCCACAGGCGAATGGCATTTGGTGCACCCGCCTGCACCTTCGAAGTAGGCTTTCCCTTTTTCCGCGTTTCCGGTGAGAAGTTTTTCGAATGGATAGTCGGAAGGTACGCCGGACGACTCGATCGCTTCCTTCGAGCGTGCGTGGAGAAAAGCGGCGATGTCGCTGATCTGCTCAGCCGTCAAAGGCAATGCGGGCATACCCTTGTCCGGGCGGCCGTTGCGAATCACTTCTCCGATCAAATCGCCCTTCACATCGTGGGCTATGAGCGCAGAGCGAACCAAGTCAGGGCCGCGAGCGCCCGTTGCGTCCGGGCCGTGGCAAAACCCACAAGCCTGCTGATATTGAGATCGGCCGCGATCAATTGCAGCGCGTTCCTCGGCGGTGGGCTGTGGCGGGCCTTGCGCCTGAGAACGTAAGCCAAGCGACGCGAGCAAGAACGCCGCGCCAAAGGTTAGAAGAAACGATGCGTTTTTCATGGATTCAAGATAAGAGTCTATCGCAGGACGTGAGATACGACCATCGTACACAAGATTAGACGAACCTCGTCTGCAAAAAGTATCACGAGTGAGCACAACCAGCGGTTAGTAAGCGTTCTTATTAACGATGCCTCTGAAAACGGTGAGAAGGATGATCTGGAGATCGAAGCCAATACTCCAGTGACGGAGGTAATAAAGATCGTACTGAATGCGCTTGGCGATCGACGTATCGCCGCGCAGACCGTTGACCTGAGCCCATCCGGTAATTCCAGCTTTGACATAATGCCGGGAGTTATAACGCTCGAGTTCGGCAGCGAACTTGTGGACGTAAAAGGGGCGCTCAGGACGTGGGCCCACCACGCTCATGTCGCCTTTCAGGACATTCAAGAATTGTGGAAGCTCGTCAAGACTGGCATGGCGCAAGAAAGAGCCTATGCGAGTGCAGCGCGGATCGTTTCTGATTGTCCACCGTGTACCAGACTCTTCACTGGGGGCCATTCTCATAGTTCGGAATTTGTACATCTTGAAAATCTGGCCCTTGAGTCCAACCCGCTCTTGCGCAAAAAAGACCGGACCTCTTGAAGTGAGTTTGATTGCCAAGGCGATCAGAACGAGCAGCGGCGAAAGCAGCGTCAGAACCAGGACCGAAAATACAAAATCAAAGCCGCGCTTCATTACAAAATAAGAGACAGATTCAGCGGCGGTCGGTTTGAGGTCGAGCATCTGAATGCCGCCAAGGTCGAACAGTTGATCGCTGATTTTGACACCTTCGCCCCAATCGAGAACGGCTCGAATCGGAACGCACAATGGATTCAGTTGCCGAAGAAGCAAAGGAATATCCGCGAAGAGCGGACTTGGCACGGCGAGGATGGCCTCATCCAATCCCTTGCCGATGGCCAGCGCGGGGAGGTCAGATAGGCTGTAGACAGGGCGATCCGCAACAGCAATGGACTGACCGGGCAATGCCACGTAAGCAGCGATCCGGCACGGTGTAATCTGGCCGCGCAGAAGGCGCGCCGCCGTGTCGGCAGCAAACTGGTCCGCCCCAATTATCAAAAGACGAAGGCAGTGTTTGCCCCGCCTACGCAACCCTTCCAACACAAATCGGAAGACAATCTGGTAACCAATCGTGAGAAGGAGCAGGACGATACAGCTAAGGACGACGAATACGCGAGAGAATTGCGTCTCACGGTAAAAAAATGTGGCAACGACGGTCAAAATGTAGGTGATGGCGCATGCCGCCGCTATCTTTTTGGTCTTTCCCCCGGCCGCGAAGATTCCCTGAGGACGGGCGAGGCCGAAATGGTTCGAAACAAAAGTCCACGCAACCGTTGTGAAAACCAGTAAGACGACGTATGCGCGGAGATCGAAATAGACCGCCTGGCTAAGAAGGTTTGCTCCCACCATTTGCAAGTAGCCCGAAACTCCAAATGCACACGCGGGGAGGAACAAAACGGCTAACTGGAGAAGCAGGCTTACCAGATTGAGTCGTAACCGCAGCATTGTTTGAACTCTTCCCCCAGGGAGCCTTGCTTCAGACTGGATCTTCCCTTTCCTTTCAATCGGCCGAAATCGCCAAATTGTTTCGCGTGACTGGGGACGCGTTGGGCTGAATCGAATCCACAAACTCCGCAAAACTGTTCCTGAAATGCGATTCGTCAAACTGCTCAGAATGCGAGCGAATGAACGACGGCGAAAAATCGCGCTCTTTCGATTCAAAAGCGAGCATTGCTTCACAGAGCGATTCGAAGGACTGCTCTCCGAAAAAGACGCCCGTTTGGCAATTCGCCGACGCAATATCGTCCGGGTATCCCCCCAGAAGCGTCTCTAAAGCGCCGCCCTTTCCGTAGGCGATCACCGGGCGGCCGGACGCTTGCGCTTCTATCGGAGTCAGGCCGATGTCTTCTTCACCTGGAAACAGCAGCGCGCGACAGTTGCGATAGTGATCAGCTACGACCTGGTCCGGTTGAAAACCGAGGAATTTGATTGTCGGACCAGCCATCTTGCGCAGGTCAGCCGCGCTTTCGCCCTGCCCAATCACGATCAATTCGCGGCGCAGTTCGTTGCACGCGCGAATGGCAAGATCCACTCGTTTGTATGCAACAAGCGGACTAACAACTAAATAAAAATCAGCTGGCGCGCGCTCCGACGGGCGGAAACGATCAAGCTCGACCGGTGGATAGATGACATGCGAGCTGCGCCCGTAGTACTTGTGGATGCGCCGGGCGCTGTTTTGCGAACTGGCAACAAAATGATCGACGCGAGCCGAAGCGAGGTAGTCCCATTGGCGAACCGAATGGCAACTTAGCTGGTAGATTGTCCGGCCGATCGGGCCAAATGGCGCTGTGGCTAAATACTCGTGATACATGTCCCACAGGTAGCGCATGGGTGTGTGGCAATAACAAATGTGTCGCGTGTCCGCTCGCGTCAGAACACCTTTGGCGGGGCCCGCTTCGTGACTGATGACGAGGTCATAAGCGGAAAGGTCAAACTGTTCCAGAGCGTGGGGGAATAGGGGCAGGAGCGAACGGTAATAACGCCGGACATAAGGAAGGCGATTCAGGCTTGAGGTTGTGATGGGTCGCCCTGACAGGTGCAGCGAGAGAGATTGCTTATCGCACAAGATCATAAAGACGTCAGCTCTTGGATACATGCCAGCGATAACGTCGAAGACTCGCTCTCCGCCACGACGCCGAAAGTACCAATAGTGAATCAGAGCCACGCGAGGCTCAGAGAACCTCGGTTGAGCTTTTTGCCCTTTGCGAATAGCAATTTGCATAAATCTTCACACCACTGATCCGAACGAAACCTTTTTCCAGGCTCGATGCCAATCAACCTTTTTCCAGCACTTGTCCGTACACCTCGAGGTGACGTTGGACAGACTGTTTCCAGGTCAATTCGCGAGCTCGCGCCAGTCCGCGCATCCGCAAATCGGCATGCAAGTCAGGCGATTCGAGGACCGATTGCATGAGACTGGCCAGTTCGTCGGCGTCCTGCGGATCGAAGTAGAGGACTGCGTCTGCACCGACCTCCGGAAGCGAGGCTGCTCGCGAGCAGATAACCGGAGTTCCCGAGGCCATGGACTCCAGCACGGGCAAACCGAAACCCTCAACCCGCGAAGGCATAACAAGCAGATCCGCGGCAGCGTAAAGGTTTGGCAAGACGCGAGCCGGAACCCGCGGAATCAGCACGGTGGCATCGCTAATTTTTAATTTCTCGCACTCGCGCGAGAGCGCCAACGAACCTTTGCGGTCATCACCAAGGACTACCAGACCATGCGGAATCGAGATTCGGGAACGGAGCAAAGCAAAGGCGCGCAAAAGTACGGGCACGTTCTTGTGCGGTTTGAGGTTACCGACATAAAGGATGTACGGTTGCCGAATTCCAAGATGCTGCAGAACTTCCTTAGAAGCCTCTTCGCGATCTCCACAGCGAAATTGTCCATTCACGCCGCAGTGGATTGCCGTGATTTTGTCCGGGTCCACGCCAAGGTGCTCAACAATTTGCGCCTTCGAAAACTCAGAAATCGTGACAATGTGACTGGCTTTGCGAGCTGCTAGATGGAGCATGGGCCGCGCGTAGAGCTGCACCATCAAATTGTTCTTGTAGGCTGGGTCACTGATGTGGATTACGTCGAGAATCGAGACTAGAAGCGGGCCTCGGTGGAATAAGGGCACGTTGTAATGGGGCACGTGCAAGAGATCCGCGCCGTTCGCGACCTTGGGAACAGCAAACTGTTCGGCCAGTGTATAGATCGGCGCGTCGACGATGTGAATCCTCGGGCACCATTGCCGGACTGTTTCGGCATGTTCGGGGCGCGTGATCGCCTCGACTTCAAACCCGTTGCGCGACTTCGAAAGGCCCTCGAGCAAGTGCTCGGTATAGGTGCCTATGCCTCCGCGCAACCAACGTGCGTCAATGGTGATCTGTCTCTTCACGGTTGTGGCACCATCTGTGGTTGTGAATAAGCTAGCCTGCCGGGCCAGCGGTCAGCCGCTACGACAAGTGCAAGGATCAGCCAGAACAACGCGGTGAATTGCGGGCTTACGATGAAAAGAAAATCCACGAATCCGTGAAGCAACAGCGCCACCACCGCGCCAAGTCCTGCAAAATTAACAACGGTTCGAAGGTCCAGGTCCTTGCGACGCAGGTTACGCAAACAGCGCCGGATCACGAGAGCAATCAGGCAGGCAAATGACAAAAATCCTAGGAGTCCAGTTTCGCTGAGCAGCTGCAAATACAAGTTGTGGACGTCAAATACACCCGAGGTAATTCCTGGCAGGTTATAAAGATCGCGAAAATTTCCGTAGCCGACGCCAATGATCGGCGAGCGGACAAAAAGTGTTAATGCAAAGCCCCAGAAGAGCAAGCGCATCGCCGCCGATTGGTCTTCCTGTACCCACGGTGAGCGAACCAGGCCGAAAAAAAGCACCAAAGCCAGGACGGCGACAAAGCCGCCACCAATTAACAGCCATCGCCGGCTCTTCGCTTGCCGTGCGATGTAGACAGCGCCAAGAACCAAAACTGCAAGAAAAGAGGCAAAGCCGCCGCGGCTTGCAGTTAGCACTAAAGCGCCGGCACAGCACACTAGCGTAATTGCAGCCAATGTGCGCAGCCTTTTGCCAACGGGAATCAAGAGAAGCCCCAGAGCGATGGGCAGAATAAGATTGAGAAATCCCGCGAGGCTATTTGAATAGTTCAAAACGGACGTAATGCGGCCAGTCCAGGGTTCAAGGTCTTCGGCTTGCTTCGGATAAAGCCAGAAATAGAAGTCGCCGTAGTAGTCGATAATTCGTTGATAAAAGCCAACGCACGAAATGGCGATGCCCGACATGAGAATCGCGTAAAACATCTTTTTGACTTGCGCTTCAGTGCGAATCCAAGAACCTATGGTGAGAAAGAAGCAGAGGCCGGCAACAACTTCGCTGCATGCTCTGAGCGAAGAGGTAGTTGGCGCTCTAAACGCGAACGAACAGAACAGGACGACTCCGGCGAACAGAATGCTCCAGCGATTAAGCGGCTCCCGAAAAAACCATTCACGGAGCGATCGGCCCGATGCTAATTGACCGGCGAAAAAGCCCGCAAACATCGAAGCGTGGACGATGGACGAGATATTGTGAAGGGCAAAGCCGGTTGCGACGACCGGAGACAGTGGCAGCAGGAACACGACTACGTACAAGAACTGGTCGACATGAAAGTACGAAAAGATCGCAACCACTAGCGAGAGTGCGACGGTAAACGGTGCACCGGGCCAAATCGCGGCGATCAAGAGCGTAATAAGCACCAGTGCGACCAGTACACAGGAGACCAAGACCTGGTCGTCACCGCTCCGCATCGTAGTTGCGATTGCTCTTTGCATCATTCGCCCTTGTTTGTTCGATTCCCGGTTAGGCCGCGTGCGCTCCCGCCAACACGGCCAGCGTTTCCTTAGCGCACCGCCGCCAACTGAACTCCGCCGCACGTTGCAATCCTGATTCGCGCAATTCCCTTCTGAGGTCCGTCGCCGTAAGCCCCTTCTCGATGACATCGGCCATCTCTTCAACGGAATATGGGTCGAAATACCGCAGTTGCGTCGCTGAAATTTCGGGAATGGACGAAGTGCGCGATGCGACTGTGGGCACTCCGCACGCCATTGATTCCAGGAGTGGCAAGCAGAAGCCCTCGTAGAGCGAGGGAATGACGGACAACCGTGCGCCCTTGATGAGCAAGGCCAGGTCTTCCGTCGCCATGGAACCGGTAAAGATCACGTTTCCGGTTTCCAGGCTTCGATGTGCGTCTCGGCGGATTTCGTCTGCGCCCCATCCCATGCCACCCGCCAGAACCAACTGCAAGTCGCTTCCCGGATTTCGACCCTTGACAATTTCGAAGGCTTCGATCAAACGAGCGATGTTTTTCCGATGCTGGACCGTTCCGTGATGGATCAAATAGTTGTCCCCGACACCGTGCTTCTGGAGAAGGTGCCGGAGCCGAATGGAGTCCGTAGAAGAAGCATTGAAGAATTTGTCGTCGTATCCCAAATAGACGACGGAAACCTTTTCCGGCGGAATTCCGTAGACCTCGATTAGGTCTTGCTTCGAACTCTCAGAATCTGTAAGCACTCGCCTTGACCACTTTGCCGCAAGCCACGCGGCTGATTTAGCCACCGCGCTTTTGGGGATCAAAGATGCCGGCAATTTGGCAGGCATCGCATCATGAATCGTCACTACCGCGGGCATTACCGGTGACGGAACGATGGTGGGGCCAGGAGAAAAGATGACATCGGCGCCCGCCACTGACGCCGCGATACTGCCGACTCCCAATTGCCAAATACGGTGGAAACGGAGGAGAGGCGCGTTCACAGCCTTGAAGCGCGGTGACGACCGCCAATCCAAATTCTCATCTGCGTACCTGCGCGAGAAGAAATGACGGACCGCAATCGACTCTGTTTCCGCCAGCAATTCGCGAAATTCCAGAAACAGGTTTTTTGCGTACTCATGAATGCCGCTGTGCCGGTACCTTCTGGAAAGCAGCAAAGTGTCGAACGCGACGATCATCTGTTTCTCCGTTCAGGACTACTCATGTCAAAACACCTTAAGTCGCGACGACTCCTGAAAAGCTCCACCGGAAAATCGAATGAAGCGCGCCAACCCGGTAAACATAGAGTCCAAGGGCCACCGTAGCTGCGGCGGCGAGCAGGAGTTGCGGAACGTATGGACTGCCGGCGATTGCGGCACCCAGAACGATCAAGAACGCGGTCGCGACGACGAACATATGCTTGCCGAACGGGACGAACCCGAACCGATTTCGGATGATCGCTACGTTCTGCGCCAGCAGGACAACCTCGGTAAGAATCGTGACGAGCGAAGCGGCGTAATACGAAAAGCGCGGAATCAGCAATGCGTTGCAAGCGATGTTAACGATGGCGCAGACGATCGTCGTTCGAACAAAAACGTGCTCTTGGCCTCGCGCCAACAGGAAGTTGTTCAAGCCAAAGTTCACAAACATCGGAATGGACGCCCACACCAGAAGTTTGAGAACCGGCGCGACCGCATTGAAATTGGCGCCGAGCAACCAGCCAAAGAGGGGGCTCGACACCAGTACCAACAGGAGAATTGGAAACAATGCCAGCGTGAATAGAGACTTTGTGATTTCTTCACAAAGTCCGCGATCTGCTCTGCTGTCCTTGCTGGAAGCGATCATCGGCAGCAAGGCCGTCATCAGGCCGAATGGAATAATCTGCAGGAAAGACAGAACTCGATACGGCAGCGCGTAAATTCCTGCCGCCGCGTTGCCCGCCAGGACCGCCAGCAACAGAAGATCAACCCGGTCATAGATATTTGTTATGAAGGGGTACAAGTTGAAGGTCGCGGTGGACCGGGCCAATTGCCGCCAGGATGTCGGCTGCGTCTCGTCAACGAGGGGTAGCTTGCGCAGAAACCAAAACGAAGCCAGTGCGCCCACACCGGCCGAGACCATTTCGATGGCGACAACTCGATGCAGGTTGGCGATACCGCCTACGAACGGAATCAGGCCGAGGAGCAGCACTACACCCTGAACCAGTTCCAGCCAGGCCAGCGGCGAAACACGGTGAGCGGCGCGAAAAACGCCCTGCGCTGCAGCCAGCGGGGCGCGCGCAAACAGGATCAGGAACATGAAGAACGCTGCAATCAGTACTCCGCCGCGATACTTCATTACCGCGAGCGCAGCCAAGCCGAGAGGCACCACAAGCGCCGCATAAGCCAGCCGTAGTTGTGTGACTTTGGTGAATAGCGGCCTCGCACGATCAGGCGATTTTGCGATTTCTCGCGCCAAGTAGTCGATAAGCCCCTCGCCGGAAATCAGAGAGAGTGTTTCCAGCAATGCGAGAAGAATCGCGTAGACACCGAACGCTTCAGGCCCCATCTTCTTGGCAACGACGAACAAGAAAACAAAACGAGCCGCACGACGGATGATTTGCGCTCCGCCGATCTGCCCCGCCCGCGCCAGAACATTCGACCCTCCCGGCGCGCCGGACACAGAACGAATGTCCGGCGCGGTACTCGCCACGGTCTGGCTCGACGCGACTTGTGATCTCACACTCACAGGTGCCCGTTACGCTCCCTTCCTGAGAGCGGTCACACCACCGATCGCCATTCCGTTGCGAACTTCAGAATGCTCGACGACCACTCCCTCGTTTCTTTGCACCAGTTCCAAGTCGGATTCGACCATCATCCGAATCAGTTCCTCGAAACGTATGCGGGGAGCCCAGCCCAGCACTTGCCTCGCTTTCGTCGAGTCACCCCGCAAAAGATCGACTTCCGCCGGACGGATCAGCTTGCGGTCTACCTCAACGTAGTCGCGCCAATCCAATCCGACCGTATCGAACGCAACCTCGAGCGCTTCGCGGATACTGTGCGTTTCTCCCGTGGAAAGGACATAGTCATCGGGATTCGGCTGCTGCAGCATCAGCCACATCGCATAGACATAGTCGCCCGCGAAACCCCAGTCACGCTTTGCGTCGAGATTCCCCATCAGGAGCTTGTGGGCTAGCCCGCACCGAATCCGCGCTACCTGGTGCGTGATCTTGCGAGTTACGAACTCCAGTCCCCGCCTGGGCGATTCGTGATTGAACCCGATCGCTGAACAGGCAAAGAGCTGATAGCTTTCCCGGTAATTCACGGTAATGTAGTGGCCAAATACCTTGGCCACGCCGTAAGGGCTGCGCGGATAAAACGGAGTCGATTCTTTTTGTGGTATCTCCCGCACTTTTCCGAACATTTCGGAGCTTGAGGCCTGTAAGAACTTTGCTTGGGGCCGATGTTTCCGAATTGCTTCGAGGACACGTATGACGCCTAGTCCCGTCACGTCGCCCGTCAGCACAGGCTGATTCCACGAAACCGGCACAAAGCTCTGTGCAGCCAGGTTGTATACTTCGTCCGGCTGCACGCCCAGAATCACGCCGTCCAGAGAAGACTGGTCCGTCAGGTCACCTTCGACCAGCTCGATCTCCTCCAACAGCGATGCGATCCGTTCGCACCGATTGACGCTGGACCGCCGAATCAGTCCAAATACTTCGTATCCGCGTTTTAAAAGGAGTTCGGCCAGGTACGATCCGTCTTGGCCGGTAACGCCTGTGATGAGTGCTCGCATTCCATTCTCCTTGGGAACAATTTCTTAATTTTTGTGAACTGCGCAAACCCAGTTAAGCTCGTATTACTGCTCTCCCCGAGCTATCCGTCCGATGCTCGACTTTCGCTACGCTTGAGCTTCCGCAGCAGCCGTTGTTTCCAGCCGACACTGGTTGCTTCCGACGCAGGCACATCTACCGCTCGCGCTTCGATCGTGACAAACGCGTCGTGAACCAGAAGCTTGCGCGGATCATCGGCGCTCATGCGCTCCCAGCTCCGTTCTCCGAACGCCCAGATCACTCCGCCAAAAAACGAGAGTGCGGTGCCCAAAAGGACGATAACCGTGCGCGGCGGAAACGACTTTTTCTCAGGAACATTCGCCGTATCCAGCACCTTCACAGTTGGAATCTCTTTCGCCTCTTGCACCTTTGCCAGCTCATATTGTTTGGTCAGCGTTTCAAACACGACCTCCTGCACTTTTGTTTGCCGGTAAAGGTCCGCATAGGTCACGCCGAGGACCGGCAACTTGCGAATGGAGGGATACAATGCGTTGGATTCGTCGGGGGACTGGAAAACGTCTTCTCCCTTGCCACTGATCTTCTCGAGCTGCCGCTGCAGTTCGCCGATGCGGGCTCGCACCGAACGTACGCGAACATTGTTGTCGGTATAGATTTGCCGCAGCCCTTCAAGTTCCGCTTGCGCCGCTATCAGTTGGCCTTGCAACGCTGCGGCCGCCTGCATCATCGCCTTGCCCTGCTCCTTGATATCGAGCGCGGAGTTCTTGCTGGCGAACTGGCTGAACTGCTTTTCCGCATTTTCCAGTTCGGCTGTCACGGACTGCAGCCTGCTCTCCAGAAAAATTCGCTCGCGTCGCGCCGCCGACGTGCTCAACAGAGCGACCAGCCGGTTCAATTGCTCCACATAAGCCTGAGCCATTGCCGTCGCACGCTTCGGATCGCGGTCCGTCACCGTAATCGCCACGATCTGTGTTTTCCGGTCGACGTCGACATCCGTGCGCTTCGCGAGATCCTTGCGAGCGTCCTCCATGCGCCGGTCCCAATAGACTTTTTTCAAGTCGAATTGCTCGATCAACGCATCCTGTACAGTTCTGCTCGAAAGAATTCCGGCGAACGTGTCGCTGTTACTCTTTGTCCCCAAAAGCTCGTTCGCCATACCGCCAGCGGTGCTGCCGGCGCTGCTGGACACCATCGCGGCAACCGCGGCCAACCCCGATGCGGCCTGGTTGTTATCCGGTGGCATCAGCCGCGTCGTCGATTCGAAGCGCGAAGGAATTAGAAAGGCCACCGCCGCAAAAAAGACCAAACCGTACAAGGTGGCACGCCGAATCATGGAACGCTTCTGCCACAGCAAGCGCAGGTTCGCCGCAGACTTCGCGCCTTTCCTTTCGGGCGGCAAAACTTCCCCGCTGTCCTCCGAAATGATGAGATAGTCCTCTTCCAGCGGGTCCTGGACCGGATGGCGGCCGTTGACTCTGCGGCTCGAGTTCACGGCGTACCCCCATCCTCAGCTCCGGAAGAGATGGCTTTTTTCACCAGGTTTTGCGGCGAAAACACGATCCCCACTGACGCGGAAACATTTTTCGCCGGTCCAGGCTGAATGATTGGGAAGAGCCACCGCTCGTGTTGCAGAGAGACCGTTACGCTCGTGTTCTTGCTCAGCGCGAAATCCGCTCTTCCTCCAACATCCGTCACCGTGCCGCCGCCAGGAACAAACTGCTGACTCACCTTCTGGTGCCGGAAGTTCAGCTGCACCCGCGTGCGTGGCGAGAACCAGTAGTTCGTCCAGGCTTGCGCGCCCTGCCCTTCGCGTCCGATCCAGCTACCGATCAGGTTTCCGTCATTCGTGTATCCATCCAGATAGCGCGAGTTGAAGTAGAAAAAGCCATGGCTCAATGCGCCGCCGGCTGGAACATCGGAATAAACGCCCTCGACGCGAAAATCGAGCTTCGGAATCTTCGGTATCTGCGGCAAGTAAAGACCTGCGCTGATGACCGAACGATCGGGATACGCGATCGGCGTGTACTGGTCGTCGGTGAACGCATCCCCATAAAAGGTCACCCACCGCCGAAGCTTTGGGAGGCGATAGCTCCAATCCACTGCCGATCGCCTGTCGCCTGGATCGGCGGTAGTTCCCGGCAATCCATTTCCCAGGGCCAACAAACTGTGACGGAAGGTTCCCAACGTAAAGGGAACGCCCGGTCCCCCTAACAAAGTTGTCCTTGAAAGGCTGAATTCAAAGTTGGGCGTCGGTTTGAAGCTGATCTTTTCGCCGTGGATAAACGGCTGGTCCGCCAGCGGAGCCGAGTAGCTGCCGATGATCCCGGTCGGGCCGTTCACAAATTGCTGGCCGGAGAGTTGTCCTACGAATAGCTCAATGCGCATTGGCCCCAAAAAGCGCGAGATCAGTGGCAAAGAGAAAGGGGTTACGCGATTGAACCGAAGCATCGGAATGGGAGCGCTGTTGGTGCTCATTAACGTTGCACCGCCTTCATCAGGTCCCCACCAGAGGCTCTGTGGTCCGATCGTCAGCTGCCAGTTGTTGAAGTTGGTTCCAACGTATGCGTCCAGAAGCTGGAAACGGCTCGTTGCGGGTGTAGGCACGTCGGGAGCAGGGCCGACGGCTCCGGGAAACTGATTTGGGAAAGCTCCGAGAAACTGCGAATTCGAAATGAATTCGCGGGCCGCAAGCGGGAGTGCTGGCATCGCGGGAGCGTATTGATATTCGCCGCGAACATACCCGACCCAGGAGCCTGTGGTTCCCCAAAACGAAAAACCAGCAACCGCATTAAAACCTTGGCCAAATGGGCGGCCGAAGTCATTGACGATCGTCTGGCCAAAATTCAGGCTTTGATTCAGCGGTTCGCCGGAGATTCCGGTCACTCGCGTGTAGACGGATTCCATCTCCCCATAAGGCTGGGCGGACGGTGGTTCGAGTTCGTGATGAAACTCCGCCTCTAATGCGCGGTAAATCCCAACCGCTTCTGGTAATTCGTTACCTTTTTCCTCGGCCTCATTTAGTAGCCGCGCACACTCACGTCGTGTCCACGGCCGCATTCCGAGAAATCCGCTGTCCACCAAGCCCATCGCCATCAATCGTTCAAAAGCGGGATACACCCAACTGTCCAATGGCACATAAGGGGAACCGAGACGGCTGGTGGATGGCTCCGTGTAGATGCGCCGCGCGCGAGCGCTCCAGTTCTCCCACGCATCGCCGCCCAATTCCGGATCATGATGCCGCGAATATGCCTGGTATCCAGCCAGCTGGCCGATCAGCGCGCCGACAACTACGTCAGATGGAAAGTGATCTTTGGAGCGAACCCGTGAAAAGCTGACGAGTGTCGCCGCGCCATAGACCAGAACCTTCGTTAACGGCCCCGGATATTCGTGCGCCACAACCGATGCGATGGACCAGGCTGCGGCCGTATGCTCGGACGGAAATGAAGTCCCCCCACTGAAGAAACCGCCGCTTCCCGTTCCTTCGTAGGGACGCGATCGTCCAAGCGCATACTTCAGACTCTCGGTCATGACCAAGCTGTTCAGCGCAGCCTTGGTCGCCAAGTAGCCCGTTTCCTGCCAGTGTGAGTTGTGGTTCCGCTTGCTCCACAACCACATCGCGCCCACCCCGCCGGCAAGCCCCGCGACACCCGCTGTTGACAGATTGTTGTAGTGCCGCAGCGTATGAGGGTCATTCGAAAGGTGGCGGCTGAATTGGGCATCGGTCGCAAACAGCCCTGCCGTTAGGCCGGCGATTGGAACAAGCCATTCAGAGTCGGAAGGCCGCAAGCGCGCCGGACTCGTCCACAAATCTTTCTGGTCGCCCAGAAAATCGCTCAAGAAGCTTGGCACTCCGTTCGAGCCAGGCTTCCTGGTTAACGAGAGGTCAACGTTCGCTGGTTCCTTTGTTCGTTCGCTCGGTGTCATTTCGCGGTTCTCTGCAGTGGGCGAAGCAGTTACTTCGGCGATTGAACCGGTATCCTGCGCCTCGACTGTCCACCAACCTCCTGCGATCAAGACCAAGACCGTCGCAACGACGATTCGCTGGGAAAGCGGCGGCATTTCAAATCCCTACTGCGCTGCCAGATACGCGGCTGTCACGGCCGCGGAAGCTGCGATTTGCGCAAACTGCAAGATAGCGGTCCAGTTTCGGCCGCCGACGTTCAACGCCTTCTCAGGCACGACCACCTGGTCTCCAGGCCTCAGCACTGCATTGAGTGGCTCGCCAGAAAACCAGCCGGAATTATTCTTTGCGGAAATTACGGACCCGTCAGCGCGGACCACAAACGTCGCCTTCTTGTCGGCCAGCTGCGTCAAGCCGCCTGCCTGCGACAAATACCAATTCGCGCTGCGCCCGGGCCTGTAACTGACTGCGGTCGGATTGAATACTTGGCCGTTCACCATCACGTACCCAACCTTCTTTGGAACCGTGAAAACGTCCCCATCACGCAGTACGGGATCGTCGGCCGAGTTTGTCCATTTTTCTTGCTTATCCGGGATGTGAACGACCAACCGGCCTACTGGCGGATTCGTGCGCAACTGCTCGAGCGTCGCATGCGCTTGCGCCAGGGCATTCAGCTTCGCTGCTTTCTGCTCCGGATCGTTCTCCGGCAAGAACTTCATGTGCGCTTGTTCGGTTTCGACTCGGCGCACCAAGTCGTCGTGCTCTCGGTTTTGCACTTCTCGCACTTCCCGTCGCACCAGCACGGAGCCATACGGATAAGCTTCGCCCGAATAGCCGCCTGCTCGCGCGATCAGAGAACTCAGGCGTTCGCCCGGGCGAATTCCGTATGTACCCGGGTGCTGCACCTCTCCGCGCAACGTAATCGACGAACCCAGGTCGTTCCAGCCAGGCACCTGCCGGATTGCCAGGACGTCGCCATCGCGCAATGGCAAATCCGCGGCACTTTCGCCTTTCGCGGCGTCACCGAGGCTTACAGTCAATTGCTCGCTTCTACCGTTTGCAACGTCACCTGCAGCAAAGCGCGTCAAATCCGCCGACTGCGTGTAGGCACTGCGCTTTAGCCCTCCGGCTGCCTGAATCAGGTCCTCCAGTTGCATACCGGCGGTAAGCGGATAACGTCCGGGCTTCACGACTTCGCCTTTGATGTAGACCGTTGCCGGCTCAACGCTTGACACATTCCGGTGAATCAGCAAGCGATCACGCGGCTGAAGCAGAATGTTGTCCGTGTCATTCCCCGCGAGCGCACCCTTCAGATTCACACTGAAGATTTTCATCGCGCCGCTCCGCTCTGTTCGAAACACCTGCGCCGAATCGAGCGAAGCGTCGGCCGTCACACCTTTTGCAAGAAACACGGCATCGCGCAAACGAACTTGTCCAGATGTCCCGTAGTCACCCGGCGCGCGGACTTCTCCTCCTACCCACACTCGCGGCGCAGGATCGAAATCGTAGCGGCTGAAAATCCGAATGGTATCGAGGGGCTGCAGCTTCGGCGATGCCGCGGGATTCTCCAAGGCTGCGGCCAAATCGAAACTTTCTACGGTCGGGCGAAAATCCGGCTTGTTCAGCCGGATAATCTCCGCATATTTCGGCGCCGGTTCCGGCAGGAGGTCCTTGTAACTCGCAACAACATCGTGCAGCGTCATCCCTTCCTGGTAGGAATAGCGCCCCGGCCGCAGCACGTGGCCCTGAAGATAAATCGCGTCCTGGTTGTACGGTGCGATGGGAAAAACGTGGATTTCATCTCCATCGCGCACTGTAAACCCGGCCAACGTTTTCTCATCCGCATCGGAATTGTTGTTCGCCGAAAGGTCCAGGCTGAGCATCGTCCGCTTCTCGTGCGCTTCAACCCGCTGCACTTCAACGTGCCGCAAGGCTGCCGTTGGCAGCACGCCGCCGGCAAGCTCAAGCGCATCCGCGAGATTTTTTTCCCCGTGGAGCTCATAGATGGACGGCCGTCGCACCGCACCGTCAACCGTTACTTGCGGACCGAGAGTGGGCACCATTAACGTGTCTCCGTTCTCGATTCTTTGCAGGTCCGACCGCACTCCCTTCAGCAGTAAGTCGTATGCGTCTACCTCCTCCACCAGCGTTTTCCCGCGATAGTGTTTGACTGTTCGTAGCGACCCGCGCGCAGTGATGCCGCCCGCGGCGAACAACGCGTTCAGCGGCGTTGAGAGCGAGCTCACGTCGTACGCCCCCGGTTCATTTACCTCGCCCACTACATACACGCGTACGGTGCGCAGCCGCGACAACGATATGTCCGTCGAGACGTCGCGAAACTGCTCGCGTAACGTGCGCTGCACGAGAGCCTGCACGTCTCCGAGTGTTTTACCGCTTACCAGCACAGGGCCAGCTTCAGGCAGCGAGACTCGGCCCTGCCGGTCCACCGTTCGAACGATTCGCTGAGACGTGGCCCCCCATAAATCAATCGCAAGCCCGTCACCCGGGCCCACCACGTAGTCCGGTCCGACCGGCAGATCCATGGGCACGACGTCCGGCTGGTCGCTGCTATTCCGAAAAACATCCAGTCCAAACCGCTCCAGCGGTTTCTGCCTCACACTCGCCTGCATGTACATGTCATAGAGCGCCGGCACATCCGCGTACGGATTCGCGCGATGAACCATCCGAACCGAACTGACATTCTCGGCGTCGCCTCGCTGGGTCGGACGCTTCTGAACCGTTTCGAACGTTTGTGGCTGGGCCGCCGGTTCATTGGAGTTGTTTTTCGCAAAGCCCGCTAAGACCTCGGGCGGCACGCCGGATTTTCCGCTCAGGATGCTGTCTATCATCGAGGGGCTCAGTCCGCTGGCCCCGGTGCCTGCCGAACTCCCGAGGCTGGCATTCGAAAGCGACGCCGCTCCAATTCCGGAATTTCCCAATCCATCCGCAAAACCCGGCTGCAAACTACCGGGCTGTCCCGAATTTGCGTTAGCGCGAAGAACCTGCGGCGGCAAGGACGGACCTATCGGCATTTCTGGAGTTGCGTCCGGTTCGCTCGCCCCGGGATTTTTTCCCACCGGCGCTTGGACGCGGCGCCGGAGCGGCTTCGATTCTTCGCCGCCACATCGATCATCCTGTTCCGAGTCGCATTCCGCTTCCTGCTTGTTCGCCTGCCCGTTCAGCTGCGGCTGCACAGACGCGGCCTCCTGTTGCGCTTCCATCTGCGCCATCTTGCGAGCGCGCGCTTGCAGCAGCAGTTCCTGCTGTTTTCCGAGGTCGGATTCTGGATTCAGCGTCGGCGTCAGATAGCCAAAACGCTGCAGCAGCAGCGTTGCGTACGACCGGAATTCGACGTCGTGCTCCAGCCGTTCAAAGATTGCATCGTCTGTAAGGCTTGAGTCCTCGACGATTTGGCCGCTGTTGGCGGCGTCAGTAGCGATCCACTTCTTCAGTTCCACCATCAAGCCGACGTCTTTCACAAGGACTTCGCGGATCTGGCTGGCGGAAGCGGCCACTCGGCTGAGATTGCTTCGGGTGAGTTCGGAGCCCGCAGAGTATTTGCGTGAGTCAGTACGGTCCGCTTGTTGATTGTCCCTTTGACGCTCAGATTGCTGTGCTGCGACCGGAGAAATCGCGAACAGAAATAGCAGTCCGGCTTTTCCTGCCGCGCGCACAAACGAGCGCCGAACTCCTCCACGCACCGTTTGGCATCGCCACTCCGGCTTCATTGCACCAAATCCTTCCTGCGCCGCACTGCACCCAATAGCCCTTCCTCTGACGCTTCGATATCGCTCGCGTGAATATCCAGAGACGCCCAGTAAAAGACGCTGTAGTTCTGTTTTGTGTCGACGCCGATGATTCTTATTTCTGGATGCTGCCGCAGAACCACATCACACACACGGGGTCGCCTTCCCGGCTCGTCAAGCGCAACTACCACAAGGTCAGGCATCGTTTTTTCCACCGTGTTCGGAATTTCTTCGTCGGAAGCGACTTCCCCGACGATCTCGATGTCCGGTTGGTCCGCGAATGCCGCCAAGATGAGTTCCCGCATCATCCGTGGTCGATTCGCCACCAGAACGCGAATAGCTTTTTCCATAATCCAGCTCCGCGCTCGCAGTATTCGCGGAGATGCAGCGAGACGGGAAGGCCCAAAGGCGAACTGGAGCGAAAATGGGGAATTTGCCCTCCGCATGTCTACAACGGGTGCGCTCCATACCGGACTAACGAGCCGTTAGTCCGCTACAGATTTTTGGATTTTTTAAGCCTCTTGGTTTCACGAGCTTCCCGCGTTCGCGTCAGGTCGTCTACGGATTACGCTCTATGCGCGTTTTTGCGTTGCGAGTCCGCATACGCGCCGGAAAGCCGTTTATTTTCTGTAAAAAGTCTAAGGATTAGAGTTTTTTCTGTTTCTCTACAGCGATTACCGCTTGACAACACAAAAGCTTGCGCACTAACTTTGGACTACCGATGGGTCGCTACCCGAAGCTCCGATCCGATGATCGGGGCTTTTTGTTTCTTCGCGTGTGGGGCCAGAAAGCGTTTATGCCGCGAGGAGGTAAGGTTGGTGGATCGGGCCAAAAGCGACGCCGCGACCAGGGCGGTTCGGGTATTTTTGCTGGTCGGTAACAGACTGCTGCGCGACACGCTCTTGCGTCTTTTCCGTAAGCCGGCCGATGTTTCAATCGTCGGGCAAGGTTCCCCAGCCACCACGGTGTCAACGGAAGTCGAGGAGTCGGAATGCGACGTCGTTCTAAGCGACTCCATTCCGATTGCTGCCACGCCACCGGAGGTCGCCCCGGCGCACGCCGGCGGTGGCGCTGAAATATTGCTTGTCGGCATGGAAGACGATGAGGAGCAATTCCGATCCGCGATACGTTCGGGTTCCACTGGCTATCTTTTGAAGGACGCCTCTGCCGCCGACGTACTGAGCGCTGTTCGTTCGGTCTCGCGCGGAGAAGCCGTCTGTCCGCCGCGTCTCTGCCTGTCGCTCTTCAAATGGATTGCTGACGAGGCGCGGGAATTGACCAGGCGGGAGACCGATTCGCGGCCGAGCTTGACCATGCGCCAGCAGCAATTGGTTTCACTTGTTGCCCGCGGACTGACAAACAAAGAAATCGCCAGCCAGCTCAACCTTTCCGAATTCACTGTGAAGAATCATCTGCATCGCATCATGAAACAAGTGGACGCGGAAAGCCGCCACGAAGCAGTAGAATCCGCGCGTGCCCACGGCTACCTGACACAACAATAGATTCCGATTTAAATCACAGCCCACCGGCCTTCGTGGAAATCGCAAGGCTAAAGCAGGGCGTGAGCTACGAGTCCACGACGTGCAAACGGCATCGAGTCGCCGCGATTTTCGTTCGTAAAGCCTGTGGCCTTTGTGGCAAAACCCTAGCGCACAGCTCGCAGCGGCAGAATGACGCTCACGACGCAACCCTTTTTCCCCCGACGATTCGCGAGCTCAAGTGAGCCGCCATGCGCCTCAGCGATTTGTCGCGATA
>Ga0268266_10000549_pt1 | contig 52326 bp, 50 predicted proteins | sample KBSS13metaG_FD_190356 | JGI IMG/M metagenome (GOLD analysis project Ga0268266, IMG submission 190356) | Switchgrass rhizosphere microbial communities from Kellogg Biological Station, Michigan, USA - KBS S1-3 metaG (SPAdes) (version 2) | ecosystem: Host-associated > Plants > Roots > Rhizosphere...
CGGTGGGTGGTGGAGGCGGATGACAGGCCAGCGACTTGGCGTCGCCGATATTGACCAGCCGTTTGACCAGGCCCAGCGCGTCGTAGAATTTCTTGCCCGCCTCGAAGCCGCCCTTGACCCCGAAGGTCAGCAGCGAGGGCGCACGCCCGTCGAGATATTTGCGCGCCAGGGCGTGATAGGGGCTTTCGGAAAAGCCGGCATAGTTCACCCAATCCACGCGGCTGTCGCCGTGCAGGAAGCCGGCGACGTGACGGGCATTGTCCACATGCCGCTCCATCCGCAGCGCGACGGTTTCAATGCCCTGCAACAGCAGAAAGGCGCTCATCGGCGCCAGGATCGCGCCGGTGGTGCGCTGATAGACGCTGCGGGCGCGGGCGATGAAGGCGGTGCGGCCGAAGCGCTCGGCATAGACCAGGCCGTGATAAGACGTGTCCGGCGTGGTGAATTGCGGGAAACGGTCCTTGTTGGCCATCCAGTCGAAGATACCGGCGTCCAGCAGCATACCACCCATGGCATTGCCGTGACCGCCCATGAACTTGGTCAGGGAATGGACGATGATGTCGGCGCCGTACCGCGCCGGCTTGAGCAGCACCGGCGTCGCCACCGTATTGTCCACGATCAGCGGCACGCCGTGGGCGTGGGCCATGCGGGCGATCGCTTCGATGTCGCAGATATTGCCGGCGGGATTGCCGACGGTTTCGCAGAAGACCGCACGGGTGTTTTCGTCAATGCAGGCCGCCAGCGCCTCGGCGCTGTCACCATTGGCGAACCGGCCCGCCACACCCTGACCGGGCAATACCGAATGCAGCAAGGTATGGGTGGTGCCGTAGAGTTGCGGCGTGGAGACGATATTCTGTCCGGCCTGCGCGACATTGGCGAAGGCATAATAGAGCGCCGCCTGGCCCGAGGCGGTGGCGAGCCCGCCGGCCGCGCCTTCCAGCGCCGCCACCCGCGTCTCCAACACCGCCACCGTCGGATTGGCGATGCGGCTGTAGCGATAACCGTCCTGTTCGAGATTGAACAGCGCGGCGCCATGATCGGCGGAGTCGAATTGATAGGCCGCCGTCTGATAGATCGGCACCGCCACCGCCTTGGTGGCGGGATCGGCTTCAAAACCGGAATGCAAGGCGAGTGTTTCGTCGCGCATGAATGCCCTGAAAGACAGCGAGGCCGCATTTTATCCATCGGGGGATTAACAAAATCTCCGTGCGATGGCAGAGCGATGCGCGTTTTTCCGACAGGGCTGTTAACGCCGCTTGCACGGGCTGCGCGCTATCTTTGGATAGCCACTGCATACCGCCGTTTCAATTCGGGACAGCATGAATCAACATCTCGCCGCAAAGGAGCCTTCCGCCTCCAGGGCGTGGCTGCGCGCGCTCGAAATGACGGCCCGGATCGAGGATGCGCCGGCCCGCACTTTTCCCGTCGTGGTGGAAGAACTGGGCGCGCGTTTCGGCACCGCCCCCGCCCTCATCGGATCTGATGAGACCTGGTCGCATGCTGAGTTGGCGGCGCGCGCCAACCGCTATGCGCGTTGGGCGCAGGCGCAAGGTATCGCCAAGGGCGACACGGTGGCGCTGCTGCTGGGTAATTGCCCCGACTATCTCGCCATCTGGCTGGGCATCACCCGCATCGGTGGATTGGCGGCGCTGATCAACACCAATCTTTCGGGCGAGGCCCTGGCCCATTGCCTGCGCGTGGCACAACCAAAACATATCATTGCAGGAGAAGCAGGCGGCTTTGCGGCGGCCGTGCCGGTCTGGCGCCATGACGAAGATTTTTCGCGCGCGATTGAGGGATTCTCAGGCGCCCCGCTGACGGAAGCCGAGCAGCGCGCGGTCTCGCTGAACGATCCGGCGCTTCTGATCTATACCTCCGGCACCACCGGCCTGCCCAAGGCCGCCTATGTCAGCCATCGCCGGGTGATGAACTGGACCCATTGGTTCGCCGGCATGACGAACGCGGGGCCGGACGACCGGCTCTACAATTGCCTGCCCACGTATCACAGCGTGGGCGGCGTGGTGGCGACAGGCGCGGCGTTGCTGAATGGCGGCGCCGTCATTTGCCGCGAGAAATTCTCCGCCTCACGCTTCTGGCAGGACGTGGCCAAGAGCGGCGCCACCATCTTCCAGTATATCGGCGAGCTTTGCCGCTATCTTCTGGCCAGTCCTGAGCCCGCGCCGCCGCACAAGCTGCGCCTGGCGGTGGGCAATGGGCTTTCGGCCGACATCTGGGAAGCTTTCCAGAACCGCTTCGCCATTCCGCAGGTCCTGGAATTCTATGCCGCCACCGAAGGCAATTTCTCGCTCTACAATGCGGAAGGAAAGATCGGCGCCATCGGCCGCATTCCCCCGTTCCTGGCGCATCGTTTTCCCACCGCGATCGTGAAATTCGACGATGCCATCGGCCTTCCCGCGCGGGGACCGGATGGGCTGTGCATTCGGAGCGTTCGTGGCGAGGCCGGCGAGGCGATCGGCAAGATCGCGGGCGGCGCGGCGCGCTTCGAGGGCTATACCGATGCCGCCGCCAGCGAAAAGAAAATCCTGCGGGATGTGTTCGAGGCCGGCGATGCCTGGGTCCGGTCCGGCGATCTGATGCGCCAGGACCGCCAAGGCTTTTTCTATTTCGTGGACCGGATTGGCGACACGTTCCGCTGGAAGGGCGAGAATGTCGCCACCACCGAAGTGGCCGCCGCGGCCGCCTCCGCGCCCGGCGTCAGGAATGCTTGCGTCTACGGCGTGGCGGTTCCGGGCGCAAACGGCCGCTGCGGCATGGCGGCGCTGGAAGTGGACGCGGACTTCGATCCCGCCACGTTCCACGCCCATATGGCATCGCGGCTGCCGGCCTATGCGCGGCCGCTTTTCCTGCGGATCGTGGGCTCCCTGGCGGTGACCGAGACCTTCAAGCAGAAAAAGCGGCTTCTGGCGCAGGACGGCTTTGACCCCGCCGCCATTGCCGATCCGCTGTTTGCCGACTGTGGCGCAGGCTTCGCACCACTGGACGCCGCGCTTTATACCCGGATCAGTTCCGGCCTGATCCGTCTGTGAACCCGCCGCTCCTGGACCGGCAAGTCCACCGCGTAGCGGATTTCCGTGCCGATGATGCGCACCGCTTCCAGCGCGTAAGGGATCATGCGGGGCATGCAGTAGAAGTAATGGATCATGCCCGTATGGGCCCGGCCATGCACCGGCACGCCGAAACCGCCCAGGCGCTGGGCATAGGCTTCGCCTTCATCGCTGAAGGGATCGAACTGCGCGGTATGGATGAAAGCCGGCGGCAGATCGGCAAATTCCTCCGCCAGCAAGGGCGACAAGCGCACATCCGATAGCTCGGTGCCTTGCGGCACATAGAGCTCCAGGTCACGCTGCAAGGTCTCGTTGTCCAGGAAATAACCTTGCGCCAGCTCCACGCGTGCGGCCGATTCGCCATGCACGTCCAGAATGGGGCAGATCAGAAGCTGAAAAGCGATGTGCGGCGCATGCGCCTTGTCCCTGGCGGCGTCACGAGCCATGCGGCAGAGCACGGCGGCCAGGGTTCCCCCCGCGCTGTCGCCCGCAACCCCCACACGCAACGGGTCGATACCGAAGAGTTTGGGATTGCGCACCACATAGTTCAGCGCGGCCCAGGCATCGGCCAGGCCATAAGGAAAGGGATGGACGGGCGCTAGACGGTAATCCACCGCGATGACGCGGCATCCGGTTTCGTTGCTGAGCCGGCGGCAGAGCCCGTCATGAGTATCCAGGCTGCCCGCCACCCAGCCGCCGCCATGGAAGAACAGCATGCCGGGAAGCTGGCGTGCCGGCGGGCCCAGCGGCGAATAGATGCGCAAGGAGATGTGGCCGTCATGCACGGCCAGCAGATGCTCGCGCACGCCGCCGATTTCCACCGTGCCGGGCGGATCTACCAGATCGGCCAGGTGAGCGAGCGAGGTGCGGCGTTCCTCCACATCGTCATAGCGGCCGCGGGCCTTGCCGGCGGCGGCCAGCATTTCCAGAAAGCGGCGGGCATGGCGGTCCAACGGCACGTTCAGATTCCTTGTGGGAGCATCACGCCGCTTTCAGCGTGACCGAAACCAGGGACTCGATGGCGGCAACGGTGTCGAAATTTTCGGGCGTCATGGCGCTTTGCGGAATCTCGATATCGAATTCCGCCTCCACCGCCAGCACCAGATTGACCATGTCGAGCGAGGTCAGCCCCGCCTCGCGTAGATTGTCACCACCGCGCGGAACCGTACTGACGCCGCGTTTGACCAGCATGCGGCAGGCGATGGCGATGATGCGGTCTCTGGCGTTGGACATGGCTTAAGCTCCCGGAACACCAATCTAGTCACCAGCCGTAAAGCATTGGTTGCCCCGGCATTGTTCCGCGCCGTTAAGCCTTCGCTTACCAAGATGGCGGGGTTCATCCTTGTTTCAGTTTTGCGCCCTATTCTCGTGGCTTCACTTCCAGAGCACGCCATGGCCCCGACACAGACTGCCGCCCAGACCGTTTCGCTTCCCATCCGCGACAGCCTGGCAGTCCGCGCCGCTCGCGCCGCCGAAATCGCCGCGGCCCACGCCAATCAGGTGGACGCAGACAGCCGGTTTCCGCAGGAAGCGCTGGATGCGCTGCGTCAGGAAAAATTGCTTGGTATCATGGTTCCCAAGCCGCTGGGCGGCGAGCATGCCAGCTTCGCCGATGTGGTCGACGTCTGCTACACCTTGGGCCGCGCCTGTTCCTCCACCGGCATGATCTATGCGATGCACCAGGTGAAGGCCGCCTGCATCACCCACCACGGCATGGACAGCCAGTGGCACCGCGACTTCATGGCCCGCATGGTCGATGACCAGCTCCTGCTTGCCTCCTCCACCACCGAAGGCAAAGGCGGCGGCAATGTCCGCTCGTCGGAGGCCCCGGTGGAACATATCGACGGCCGCATCCATCTGGTGCGAGACGCCAGCGTCATCTCCTACGGCGCCCAGGCCGATGCCGTGGTGACCACCGCCCGCCGCGCCGCCGACGCCGATGCCAGCGATCAGGTGTTGGTGGTGTTCGAGAAGAAGAATTACGCCCTGGAAAAAACCGTCGGCTGGGACACGCTGGGCATGCGCGGTACCTGCAGCACGGGTTTCAACCTGAAGGCGATGGGCTCGCCGAAACAGATTCTGCCGGGCTCTTACGCCCCCATCCATGCGCAAACCATGGTGCCGGCTTCGCATCTGATGTGGTCAGGCAACTGGGCCGGCATCGCCGCCGGCGCCGTGGAACGGTCCAAGAAATTCATGCGCAAGGCCCAGCGCGGCGGCAGCCTGCCGCCGGGCGTGCCGCATTTCACCAAAGCGCTGGCTAACCTGCGCGCGCTGCGGGCTCTGATCGCCGCCACGCTGAAACGCTATGAGACGATTGCCGGGGACGCTCAGGCGCTGTCGGGCGTGGACTTCCAGACCGCCATCAATCTGCTGAAGGTTGACGCTTCGGAGCTGGCGGTGGAGACAGTGCTGAACGCGATGCGCGCCACCGGCCTGTCGGGCTATCGCAATGACACGGATGTCTCCATCGGACGGGCGCTGCGGGACGTGCTGTCCTCGCCCATCATGATCAACAACGACCGCATCCTGGCGAGCCTGGAGAGCGCGACCCTGCTTTCCGAAATTCCCGCCTCTATCAGAGACTAGTCATGAACATCGCCACGCCTGTTTCCCATTCCTGCTGCGATCATAGTTTCGAGCCGGAACATCTCCACGCCACCCTGTCCCAGCTTTTCAAGCCGTCGGGCGTGGATGGCGTCTATGGCCGCACTGGCGCGTATGAAAGCGTGGTGGAAGCGCTGGCCGCGCTGATCTCTTGCCACCGCCCGCACGGCGCGGAAGTGTTCCGCTTCCCGCCGGTGATGCCGCGCGCCAGTCTGGAGAAGCAGGGCTATCTGCAGAGCTTTCCCAACCTGATCGGCGCGGTTTCCACGCTCACAGGTACGGACCGCGAAATCGCCCGATCCGCCAACAAGTACCAGGAAGGCGGCGACTGGACCGAGGACCTCAAGCCTGCCGACCTCGTACTGGCGCCGGCCGCCTGCTACCCCATCTATCCCATCGCCGCCGAGCGCGGCGTGGTGCCGGATGAAGGCTATGTCTTCGACGTGGCCGCCGACTGTTTCCGCCGCGAGCCCTCACGCCAGGCCGACCGCTTCCAGAGCTTCCGCATGCGCGAATATGTCCGCATCGGCACGCCGGAGCAGATCCAGGAATTCCGTGAGCCCTGGATCGAGCGCGCCAAGTCCATCGCCGACGACATGGGTTTGCCCTTTACAGTGGATGTGGCCAGCGACCCCTTCTTCGGCCGCGTCGGCGCCATGATGGCGACCCAGCAGCGCGCCGATGCCCTGAAGTTCGAACTGCTGGTGCCGGTGCGCTCGAAAGATTCGCCCACTGCCTGCATGAGCTTCAACTATCACAAGGAACATTTCGGCGAGGTCTGGGGTCTGCACAATGCCAAGGGCGACGTGCTGCACACCGGCTGCGTCGCGTTCGGCATGGACCGCCTGGCGGTGGCACTGTTTGTGACCCATGGCGCCAGGATCAGTGCCTGGCCGGCCAGCGTGCGCAGAGTCCTGGAGCTTTAAGCGGTATTGCCCGCGTCTATCGTCATCACCGTCCCCGTGATGTTTTTGGCAGCGTTGGACATCAGATACGCCACCATCGCAGCCACATCCTCGACTTCCGCCAACCGTTTCAGGGCGGCGCGCGAAGCGATCTTGACCCGCTGACCGGTGGCCATGCTCCGGGTCATTTCGGTGTCCATGAAGCCCGGCGCCACCGCATTGACATTGATGCCCAGGCGTCCGACTTCCCGCGCCAGCGAGCGCGTGAAGCCCAGGGTGGCGGCCTTGGTCGCGCCATAGACCGACAGGCCACTATAGCCGGTCGAGGCGATGATGGAGCTGATATTGACGATGCGCCCTTCGCCCGCCGTCATCATGCCGCGCACCACATATTTGGTCAGCACGATCGGCGACACGGTGTTCAGCTTGATCAGCTTTTCTATCTCGGAATTGTGCATGTTGGAAAGCAGACCCTCCGTCCCCAACGCGGCGTTGTTCACCAGGCCGTAAAAGGGCCCGTGCTCGGCTTTCATTTCACGCACCAGATCGGGGATCACATCCACCTGCATCAGGTCGAAGGGAACGAAGTTCAGCGCACCGGCGGGGTGCGCGGCGATGGCCTTTGTCAGACCCTCGCTTTCCTTGCGGCCCAGGGCAAAGACGCGATAGCCATCAGCCGCCAGCCGTGTGGCCACGGCAAGGCCAACACCACGCGTGCCGCCAGTCACCAGTACATTACGCATGGCGGCTCAGCTTTCCGCCAGCCGTCAATTCCAGCGCAGGGACAAAGCGCAGCATGGCGGGCACCTTGTGTGCCGGCAGCGTCTGCCGGCAGGTTTCCATGATGGCTTCCTTGAAGCTGGCATTGTCGTTGGCAGGATCGGTCAGCACGACCTCTGCCACCACGACAGCACCCGTAAAGGGATTTTTGCGGCCTGAGACGCGTGAAGCCCGCACGCCGGGATGACGGTTGATTACCGCCTCCACTTCCTCGGGATTTATCTTCAGGCCGCCGACATTGATGATGCCGCCCACCCGGCCGGCGAAGAAATAACGCTCGCCGCGCAGTTCGACCATATCACCGCTATTGACCCAGCCATCATCGATGAGCGCGTCAGCGCTCCCGACATAGCGGCTGGCGGTGCGGGGCGAGCGGACATGCAGCAGCCCGTCCACGACTTTAAGTTCAACAGGACCCGGACGGCCGACATAGGACGCCGGAAAGCCTTCCAGCCCGTCCGTGACTTCGAAGCCAACACCGGCTTCGGTCGAAGCATAGGCGTGGCCCACCGGCACGCCGGAAAAGCGGGCTTTTAAACTGTCCAGAATCGCCTGGTCGGCGATCTCGCCCGACAGGCGCACATAACGCGGATGGATCGCGGCATTGGCGGGGCTCATAAGCGCGCGGCGCCAATGCGACGGCGTGCCCGTCAGGTGCGTGACGCCATGACGGCCCAGCCGCGCCAGGAAATCGCCAGCGCTTTCATCGGCATCCGACAGGATCAGCGAGGCATGGCCCAGCAGCGCCCGCAGCAGGATCTGCAGCCCGCCATAGCGGCGAATGTCATAGAAAGTGCCCCAGACGATGTCATGCGCCGCGGCCGGCGGAATGGCGCCCGTCAGCGCCTCCAGGCTGTGGGCCACCATCTTGGGAACGCCGGTAGTCCCTGACGTGAAAAGAATCCACTCGCTCTTGCGCGACGCCGCAACCGCCGCGCCCGGCCGCGGCAGATGCAGCTGCGCGAAATTCACGCCCTCGACCGCCAGCGCCAGATCATCACTGACCACCGTGTCGATGCCGGCACGCTCGACGATGGCGGGAATGTGCTCCGGCTTGATGTCCGGCGGCGCGATCACAATGCGCGCGGCGACACCATCCAACTCGATCAGGGCCAGGGCGGCGAAAAGCTGGTCCGATGTACGCAACAGAACATTCGCGTCCGAAAGATCGGCTTCCAGGGCCCGGCCCATGTCCGACAGCCGGACCGTCCGATGGCGTGCGAGCAGGGAGGCGTGGCTGCCCGCAATGGCGGCGCGCAGAGTTTCAGCCCGCGGCGGCATCTTGGTAGAATTTGATGAAATCGCCCATCGTCACCGGGAAATAGACGTCTTCCGAGGCGGTGAAGGGGTCGACGCCCAGCCGGTCTTCCAGCCGCGCCACGATGATGGCGAAGCACAGCGAATCGAGCCCTGAATCCAGCAACACGGTATCGTCGGACAGGCCGCTCAGCACCTTCTCCTGCTCGCGCGCCACCTGTTCGAATTCGCTACGAACGATGCTCTCGATGCTCATGGCCGGTCCTTGGGGATCAGACCCCAATTTAGCCATCCGAACTTAACGTTCCGCTAATGGCAAATGCTTCATAAAGGCTTCAGGAGAAAGGCTTTTTCGCGTGACCGCCGAACCCTCAGCGATCGCTCCCGCCACCCGGCTGCGCTGCCGCGCGATCGTCGAAAACGACCTGGACGGATTGGCCGACTTCCTGGTGAAGGGCTTTCCGCTCACCGAGCGCGCCTATTGGAGCCGCGGCTTCTCACGCTGGAATCATCTGCCGACGGTCGAAGGCATGCCGCGCTATGGCTATATGCTGGATGCAGGCACCGGTCCCGTGGGGGTTATCCTGTTGCTGTCGTCACAGCGCGATGGCCAGATCGTCGCCAATCTGTCGAGCTGGTATGTCGATCCGGAATGGCGCACCCATTCCACGCTTTTGATCGCGGTGGCGACCAAGCTCAAGCACGTCACTTACACTAACGTCTCGCCGGCGCCGCATACCTGGCGCACCCTCGAGGCCCAGAATTTCATTCCCTACAATTTCGGCCGCAGCGCCGTCTTCGCCCTGCCCGGCCGCGGCAGGGTCAGCCAGACCATTCCCGATGATCTGCCGGAAGCGCAGCTTCTGCGCGATCACCGCGCCCTGGGCTGGATCAGTCTGGTGGTGGAGAAGGACGGCGTTGCTTCACCCATCGCGCTGAGGCCGCGCCGGCTGGACCGGCCACCGGTTCCGATGATGGATGTGATGTACTGCCGGAGCCCGGAAGATTTTGCGCGCTGCGCCCCGGCCCTGGCTCGCCATTTTCTGACGCGTTCCCTCGGTTTCCTGATTGATGGCGACGTGCCCTCTTCCAATTCCGGCGCCCCTTCCAATTTCAAAATTTGGGGGCACTATGTCGAAGGCAAGGAGCGGCGCTATTACAAGGGACCCTGGCGGCCGCGCCTGGGCGACCTCGCCTATACCGAGAAAGCGATTTTTGAATGACCGTGCATGCCGGCACTATCACCCGCACCGCCGCACAGGTGCTGGTGGATCAGTTGCGCATCCAGGGCGTCACGCGCGTATTCTGCGTGCCGGGCGAATCCTATCTACCGGTGCTGGACGCGCTGTATGACAGCGGCATCGAGGTGATTGTCTGCCGCAATGAAGGCGGCGCCTCCATGATGGCGGAAGCCCATGGCAAGCAGACGGGACGGCCGGGCATCTGTTTTGTCACCCGCGGTCCCGGCGCCACCAACGCTTCCGGCGGCATTCATATCGCGGCGCAGGATTCCACGCCCATGATCCTGTTCGTGGGCCAGGTGGAGCGGGAGAACCGCGGCCGCGACGCTTTCCAGGAAATGGATTACCGCGCCTTCTTTGGCGGCCTGGCCAAGTGGGTTGCGGAAATCGACGAGCCCGACCGCATGGCGGAGATGGTGGCGCGTGCTTTTTCCACCGCATTGGCGGGACGGCAGGGGCCAGTGGTGCTGTCGCTGCCCCATGACATGCTGCCATCGGCTTCCACTTCGCCCGATGCGCCGCGAGTGGATGTGGTGGAAACCGCGCCGGGCGCCGAACAAATCGCGGCATTGGAAGATCTGCTGGCGAAAGCCGAACGGCCCATGTTGGTTCTGGGCGGCGCGCGCTGGAGCGAAAACGCTCTGGGCCAGATCGCAACTTTCGCCGAACGTTTCGGCGTTCCGGTCTGTACCTCTTTTCGCCGCGCCCATCATTTTCATCCCTTCCACCCCAATTATGCGGGCGATCTAGGGCTGGCCGCGAACCCCAAGCTGGTGGCGCGGGTCAAAGCCAGCGATCTGGTGATCGCGGCCGGCGCGCGGCTGAACGAGCTGACCTCGCAGGGCTACAGCCTGTTCGACATTCCCTCGCCCCAGATGACTCTGGTGCATGCCTACCCAGGCGCGGAAGAACTGGGCCGGGTCTATCACGCGCAGCTTCCCATTCATGCCTCACCCCAGGCCTTTGCCGCGGCGTTGGACAAGCTGAAGCCACGCCAGGCGCCGCATGACGTTCGCACCGCGCATCAGGATTATCTGGACTGGTCGGAAAAGCCGCTGCCGCAGCCTGGCCCGGTCAACCTGTCGGAGATCATGGTCTGGCTGCGCGGGCATCTGGCCGATGACGCCATTGTCTGCAACGGCGCCGGCAACTATTCCGGCTGGATCCACCGCTTCTACCGCTTCCGCCGCTTCAATACCCAGATAGGCACCGTTTGCGGCTTTATGGGTTACGGCATGCCAGCGGCCGTGGCAATGAAGGCGATCTATCCCGGACGCACGGTACTGGCCGTCAATGGTGATGGCGATTTCCTGATGAACGGCCAGGAGCTTGCCACCGCCGTGCAGTACAAGCTGCCCATCATCGCGGTGGTGCTGGACAATTCCACCTTCGGCACCATCCGGATGCATCAGGAGCGGGAATATCCCGGCCGCGTCTCCGGCACCGACCTGGTCAATCCGGATTTCGCCGCCATGGCGCGCGCCTTTGGCGGCTTCGGCGCCAAGGTTGAAAAGACGGAGGATTTCGCGCCGGCTTTCATCGCCGCCGAAAAAAGCGGCTTGCCATCGGTCATCCATGTGAAGTTCGACGCCGAAGGCATTACGCCGACAGCCACTCTGTCGGCACTGCGTAAGAAAGCGCTAAGCGCCTAGCACCACCGACAAGGCTTCGCGCACCGGCAACACGTCCATGCGTGCCGCCGCCAGCCGCGACAAGGCCCAATCCAGCATGCCGGGGGTCGAGCCATATTCGCTGGGCGTCTCTGACACGTCGTGGGTATAGAAAACCACCCAGCCATTCTCATGCCGCACCCGCGCGATCGCGGCCTCGATCGCGTCCTGATCCCAGCAGCGCACTTCCAGTGAGATGGCGTTGAGCTGCGCCAGATCCACCCGGCCCGCATTGAGCCCCGGATGCACGCCACGAAGGGAGGCAAAGCGCCGCGCCATCACTTTCTTGGTGCGCAGGCTGGCCTTGCCATAAGGATAGGCATAACTGACCAGGCGCTCGCCTTTCAGGAAGGGGGTCAGGAATTCCCGATTGCGCTCGGCATCGGCTTCCAGATCCTGGGTGCGAAGACTGGGCGTGGGCTGATGGGCAAATCCATGACAGGCGATCTCATGCCCCGCCGCGGCCAGCGCCTGAAGATCGCCCGCGTCATAGAAGACCGTGCCGTCCTCGGTCCGGCCGCAAAAACCGCCGGCCGTATAATAAGTGGCGCGCACACCGTGCCGGGCCAGCACCGGCCCGCCCTGAACCCAGGCATTTTTCGGGAAGTCGTCGAAGGTGATGCTGGCGACCGGCCGGTGACCCGCCAGCCGGGCCGGCTGGGTCTTCCATTGCCGCGCGATCCAGCTGGTTGCCTTGATTTTCAGGTGGTTAGCCAGGCTCATGCAGGTTTTCTAGCCCTCTAAGCCTTAAAACCGGGGTAACGCACTACTGGTCTTAAAAAGATACCTTGCACGGCAAGATACCATGTGATAGACAATAGCCATGCCTGAGTCCTTACAGATCCAATTGAAAAAAGGCGTCCTGGAGATGTGCGTTTTGGCGCTCCTCTCCAGGGGCGACAATTACGCATACGACATTGCCAGCCGCATGGCGGAGGCCGTGGGGATGGGCGAAGGCACCATCTATCCCCTGATGCGCCGGATGCAGAATGACGGGCTGGTTTCCACCTATCTGCAGGAGTCGGAAAGCGGCCCGCCGCGCAAATATTACCGGCTCACCAAATCGGGCGCGCTGGCGCTGAAAAACCAAATTGCGGAATGGCTGGCCTTCGAGGCAGCGGTGCGCAAGATCCTGGGAGAAGCATCATGAACCGCGCCCACTTCATGGCGCAGCTGCGCGACGGCCTGTCGGGCCTGCACTATACCGACATCAGCGACATCGTCGCCGATTATGAACGCCATTTCGCCGATGGCGCCGCCGACGGCCGCAGCGAGGACGAAGTGGCCGCCGCCCTGGGCGATCCCCAGCGGCTGGCGCGGGAGTTGCGCGCGGAAGCCGGCTTCAAGCGTTGGGAAGAGAATCGCAGCGCCGGCAACTTCCTGGGCGTGGTGCTGGCGCTTCTGGGCCTTGCCACCATCGACTTTGTCTTTCTGCTGCCCTTCCTCTGCGCCCTGGCTGCGATCTTCTTTGCCCTGTCTGTGGCGTGCCTGGGCTGCATCGTGGGCGGCAGCTATCTCTTGTTCAATCTGCTGCCCTTCGGCTGGGACACCGCCATGAGCAACCCCCTGGCTCAGGCGCTGATCGGCATCGGCCTGATCACCGGCGCGGTGGGCGGCGGCGCGCTGCTGCTGTGGCTGACGGAGATCATCGCCAAGCTGTTGATCCGCTATGCGCGGCTGCACTTCCGCCTGTTCGATTCCGCCAACGCTTCGCTCTAACGGGAGACGAAAAATGGTTCACAAACTCGCCATCGTCGCCATCGCCGGCATCACCATCTCCGCCGTGTGTCTCGGCGCCGGCGGCGCCCTGGAAGGGCGCGACTTCGGCCGCGATTTCACCTCTGGCGGTGGCTTCGCCGCTCTGTTCGACGGCGACCGGCCGCGCTGCGAGGCCGTCTCCGGCGGCGATGTCATCACCAGCCGCGACCTGGACTGGGACGGCAGCGATCATGTCGGCCTTTCCATTCCCGGTCATGCCACCTACACGCCGGGCACCGACGACCGCCTGCATGTCAGTGGTGACGCCGCGCTGGTCTCGCATGTGCGCGTGCGTGATGGCCGGGTGGAACTGGATTGCCGCGGCTGGCGCAGAGGCAGCAACCTCACGGTCACTCTGCCAGGCCGGGAGTTCAAAAGATTCGGTATCGCCGGTAGCGGCGATCTGTGGCTGAACAAGCTCGCCCAGGACCGTGTCAAACTGGCCATCGCCGGCTCGGGCTCCATCAGGGCCGACGGCAAGGTCGAGAACGCCGAGGTGCATATCGCCGGTTCGGGCGACATCAATATCGGCCAGGTGAAAGCCGATGTGGTGGAGGTGCATATCGCCGGCAGCGGCAACACCGACATCGCGCCCACCGAGGAAGCCGACATCCATATCGCCGGCTCCGGCGACGTCAATCTGCATACCAATCCCAAGAAGCTGGAGACCCATATCGCGGGCTCCGGCCGCATTCACAATATCCCCGCCGGCGGCTGAGCTGGCACTAAGGAGAACGTCATGGTTCACAAGCTCGCCACCATCGCCCTGATCGGGCTCGGCGCCTCCGCCGTCTGCATCAGCGCGGCCGGCGCGATCGATAAAAAAGACTTCAGCGACGGCTGGGAGGGCTTCTCCCTGTTCGACGGACGGCCGCGCTGCGAAGCGGTTGCCGGCGCCACCGCGGCCAGCCGCGAGATGGAATGGGACGGCAGCGACCGTGCGGGCCTCAATCTGTTGAGCCAGACCAGCTACACGCCTGGCAGCGGCGACAAGCTGCGGGCCAGCGGCGATCCCCAGGTCCTGGCGCATCTGCGCATCCACAAGGGAACGGTCGAGATGGATTGCCGCGGCTGGCGCGACCGCACCAGGGACCTGGCCATCACCCTGCCCGGCCGCGAATTCCAGAAATTCGAAGTGACGGGCGGCCGCCTGACAATTGCCAAACTTCAGCAACAGCGCGTGACGATCCAGATCGCGGGATCGGGCAAGGTGCAAGCCGACGGCAAACTGGAAGACGATATCAAACTCGGCATTGCCGGCTCCGGCCAGATGGATCTGGGCGCGATCACGGCCAGAAGCGGCAAGATGGAGATTGCCGGCTCCGGCACCATGAAAGCCCAAAATGTCGCCATCAACGATCTGAAGCTGGAGATCGCCGGATCGGGCCGCGCCGAAGTGAGCCAGCTTGCCGCCCACACCACCCGGCTGGACATCGCAGGCTCCGGCACCGTGATCGCCAAGGGCACCGTCGACGACCTCGACATACGGATCGGTGGCTCGGGCCGCGCCGATTTCGGCAGTGTCGCCTCGCGCACCGCGCGGGTCCAGATCGGCGGCCATGGCGATGTCGACATCGCACCCACCGAGGAAGCGAAAATCGAAATCGGCGGCTCGGGCGATGTCACTCTGCATTCCGATCCCAAAACGCTGGATACCGAGATCGGCGGCTCGGGCCGCATTCACCGGCTGGCCGGCGGCTGAGGCGCCAGAAGACATCATCGTGAACAAGCTTGCCGTCATCGCTGTTGCCGGCCTCGGGGCCTCCGCCGTCTGCATCGGCGTCGGCGCCGGCATCGGTGGAGGTTTCAACGGATTCGGCTTGGAGTCCCCCGACGGCAGGCCGAAATGCAGCAGGATACCCACTGCTGCTGCCACCAGCCGGACGCTCGCCTGGGATGCTGGCGACAGCGTCCGGCTGGTGGTGTTCAGCGACGCCCGCTATGTGCCCGGCTCCGATGCCATGCTGCATGCCAGCGGCGATCCGGATGTGCTGGCGCATCTGCGGGTCAGAGACGGCACGATCGAGCTGGACTGCCGCGGCTGGCGCGACCGGGACCAGATACGGCTGACCTTGCCCGGACGGGAATTCCGCGCGTTCGCTATTGCCGGCCGCAGCGACTTGGGTCTGGAAAAGATGAACCAGGCCAGTGTGAAAATAGATATTGCCGGTACCGGCACCGTCCGTGCCGAGGGCAAGATCGACGATGTCTCCATCCGCATCGCCGGCGTCGGCCATGCCGATTTCAGAAAAGTGGCGTCGCTCACCACCAGGGTAGAACTTGCGGGCGTCGGCAGCGCCGACATCGCGCCGACCGACACGGCCACCATCAAGATCGCCGGACCCAGCACGGTCAACCTGCATAGCAATCCCAAGAATCTGGACACTCAAATCGCCGGCCCCGGCCATCTCAAAAAACTGGCCGACTGATCGCGATATGCGCGCAGGTCGCAACATGAAGCGTGCGCTCCAGATTTTCGCAGGCCTTCTGGCGACCCTTCTGCTCTTTCTGACGCTGGCGATTTGCGGTGGGCTTGTCTGGCGGCTCCATCGCCAGAACGAGCTTGCACCGCTCCTGGCTCTGAGCGGCCCCCGCGCAATCCACCAGGATCGCCACGTCACGATCGGCGGCGTCCAACAATGGATCAGCATTCGCGGAGAAAACCGGGCCAACCCGGTAATCCTGTTCGTGCATGGCGGCCCCGGCGCCGCGCTGTCGGGACATGCCGCGATCTTCCGCGCATGGGAACGTGATTTCACATTGGTGCAGTGGGACCAGCGCGGCGGCGGCCGCACCTTCGCAGGCGGCGCGCTCCTCACCGATGACGTGCCGCTCCAGCGCATGATCGGCGACGGCATCGAGGTTGCCCAATATGTCCGCCGCAGGCTCGGCGCGAGCCGCCTGATCCTGGTGGGGCATTCCTGGGGCTCGGTGCTGGGCGTGCACATGGTAAAGGCGCGCCCCGATCTTTTTGCGGCCTATGTCGGTACCGGGCAGATCATGGATGTCGCCGACCAGATGGCCGTGACCTATGAGGCCACACTCAGGCGCGCCCGCGCAGCGCACGACGATGCCGACATCCTGACCCTGGAGAAGATCGGCCGGCCGCCTTTTTCATCGACATCGGACCGGAGCACCTTGCTGCTGACCCGAAATCATTATTTCAATCCGTCCGATGGCCAATATCTTGGCCTGGGCGCGAACAGCGACATCATTACCACCATGACATCGCCTGATCTGTCGCTCGGCCAGGCTATGGCTTCGGTACACGGCATGCTTGTCACCGCGGGCAGCCTGGACATCTATCCGCCGCTCGCGCATGCCGATCTGCGGGCACTGGGATGCGATTTTCCGATTCCGTTTTTCGTGATCGAGGGCGATGACGACCGCTTCACCTACACCGATCTGGCAAAAGCCTATTACGACTGCATCCATGCGACGCATAAACAATTTCTGGCGATTCCCGGCGGCCATTTCGCCATGATGACCAATGCGGACGCCTTCCGGCGCGTACTGGTCCGGGATGTACGTCCATTGGCTCCGGCCGCCGGCACGGCTGTGCCGGAACCGGCGCTCTAACTCGACAAAAATGGCCGGTGGGAGTATCTCCCCGCGGCTATGTCCGCAAGCCTTCAGATCGGTGACGTGACGATTCCGGGCCGGGTGCTGACCGCACCCATGACGGGGGTCTCCGATCTTCCGTTCCGCCGCATCGCCTCGTCCTGCGGCGCGCCTTACGTCGCCACCGAGATGGTCGCCTGCGATGCCTTCGCTCGCGGCCGCCCCGATGTGGTGCGCCGCGCCGCGATCGGAAACGGCCTGCCTTTGATGGTGATTCAGCTGGTCGGCCGTTCGCCGGAATGGATCGCCAGGGGCGCGAAGCTGGCCGAGGAGGCCGGCGCCGACCTGATCGACCTCAACATGGGCTGCCCCGCCAAGGAAGTGACGGGCGCGCTTTCCGGCTCGGCGCTGATGCGCGAACCCGAATTGGCGGCGCGCCTGGTCGAGGCCGCGGTGAACGCCACCAGCCGCCCAGTGACCTTGAAGATGCGGCTGGGCTGGGATGACCGCAGCCGCAACGCGCCGCAGATCGCGGCCATGGCCGAGACGCTCGGCATCAAGGCCATCACCGTGCACGGCCGCACCCGCCAGCAATTCTATGGCGGCAAGGCGGACTGGCGGGCGGTGGCGGAAGTGAAAAAGGCGGTGCGCATTCCGGTGATCGTCAATGGTGACATCACCGATGCCGTATCCGCCCGTACAGCGCTGTCACAGTCAGGCGCCGATGCGGTGATGATCGGACGCGGCGCCTATGGCCGGCCCTGGATCGCCTCCGCCCTCGGCCAGGCCCTCAACGGTGATACGGACATGGCGGAGCCGTCACTTGCACAACGCTTGGGCATCGCGCTTGAACATTTTACAGACACGTTGCGCTTTTATGGCGACGCGCTGGGCCTGAGAATCTTCCGCAAACATTTAGGCTGGTATGTAGAGCAGGCTCTGTATCCAGCAGATCCGGGTTTACGCCGTCAAATCCGGTCCCGCTTGTGTCAAATAGACCACGCGGCCGGCGTAGAATCGGCCCTGGCCGCACTTTGGTCGGATTCCCCTCTTCCAATTCTCGCACCCGCACATATTTAGGGTCCGGGCGGGGGAGTCCGTCTGCAATGCTTAATATGCGCAGGCATGTCTGGAACGGTCCCGGCCGTTCGTCATCCTGACAAGGTATCATTCGGGGGTTTTGATGTTACGTCACGCTTTGCCGGCATTTGGCCTGGCTTTGAGCTTTGCCCTGACGGGGTGCGGCCAGCCCGCGCAGCCGAAGATGCCCCCTGCCATGGTGGGTGTGACGGTGATCAAGGAATCGCCGGTGACGCTCACCACCGAGTTGCCCGGGCGCACCAGCCCCTTCGCCGTATCCGAAATCCGGCCCCAGGTGTCGGGCATCATCCTCAAGCGCCTGTTCGTCGAAGGCTCGGCCGTCAAGAAGGGTGACCCGCTTTACCAGATCGATCCGGCGCCTTACCGCGCCGCCCTGGACAATGCCTTGGCGACTTTGGCTTCCACCAAGGTCAAGGCCGAACGCTATCAGCGCCTGCAGGCCGAGAACGCCATCGCGCCCCAGGACGTGGACGATGCTCGCGCCGCGTATCTGCAAGCCAAGGCCAATGCCGATACCGCGCGCATCAATCTGAACTATACTCGCATCACCGCGCCGATCGGTGGGCGCATCAGCGCCTCCACCGTCACGGAAGGCGCGCTGGTGACGGCGCAGCAGGCCACCGCCTTGACCACCATCTCCACACTCGATCCCATCTATGTCGATGTCAGTCAATCGAGCGCCGAACTGGTGGCGCTGCGGCGCGCCGTTAAGGCCGGCAATGTCAACTCGACCGGCGCGCTGACCGCAGAGGTTTCGCTAAAGTTGGATGACGGCAGCACCTATCCCGAGAAGGGCAAGCTGCAATTTACCGACGTCACGGTCGATCCCGCCACCGGCGCGGTGCAGTTGCGCGCCATCTTTCCCAACCACGACAATCTGCTGCTGCCGGGGCTGTACGTCCGCGCCAATATCAATCAAGGGGTGGACCCGCACGGCATTCTGGTGCCGCAGAACGCGGTGGGCCGCAACCAAAAGGGCGAACCCACCACCTTGGTGGTGGACGGCAAGAATTTCGCCCGGCTGCGCTTGATAAAAACGGGCCGCGCCATAGACGGAAATTGGCAAGTGCTGGAGGGATTGAAGCCTGGCGATAAGGTTATCACCGAGGGTCTGGCCAAGGTGCAACCCGATATGCCTGTCGATCCCCAGCCGGCCGGTCAGGCGCCCAAACCTATGGCGGCGGCACACTAATGTCTCTATCGCGCTTCTTTATCGACCGTCCGGTCTTTGCCTGGGTCATCGCGGTGGTGGTCATGCTGGCCGGCGGCATCGCCGCCTTCAGCCTGCCAATCGAGCAATATCCCACCATCGCGCCGCCAGCGGTGGCGATCACCGCAACCTATCCTGGCGCGGATTCCGAGAGTTTGCAGAACTCCGTCACGCAAGTCATCGAGCAACAGCTCACCGGCCTGGACAATCTGCTCTACTTCTCATCCTCGTCCAACGCGGACGGCACGGTGACGATCACCGCCACCTTCGCCCCTGGCACCAATCCCGACATCGCCCAGGTCCAGGTGCAGAACAAGGTGCAGGCCGCGGTGCCGCTTTTGCCCAGCGCCGTGCAGCAGCTGGGCGTGGTGGTGGCCAAACAGCAGTCCAACTTCATCATGGTGATCGGTATCTATGACGATACCGGCCGCTATACAAATGTCGATATCTCCGACTTCATCACTTCCAAGATGCGCGATCCGCTGAGCCGCGTACCGGGCGTGGGCAACACAATCGTGTTCGGCGCGCAATACGCCATGCGCATCTGGCTGGACCCCTTCAAGCTGCAGAATTTCAGCCTGCAGGCTTCGGACGTCGCCAACGCGGTCCGTACCCAGAACGTCCAGGTCTCGGCCGGTCAGATCGGCGCCCAACCCGCTGTTCCGGGCGCGGTGATCAACGCCACCGTCACCGCCCAGTCCCGGCTGCAGACCGCCGAGCAGTTCCGCAACATCATCCTTAAGACTTCTCCTACCGGCGCGGTCGTGCGGTTGGCAGATGTGGCGCGGGTCGAACTGGGCGCGGAAACCTATTCCATCGCCAGTCTGTTCAACGGCTATCCCGCCGCCGGTATTCCCATCATGCTGGCCCCGGGCGCCAATGCGCTCAAGACCGTAGATGCGGTGAAGGCCAAGGCGGAGGAACTGAAACTGTCCCTGCCGCCCGGTATGAAGATGGTCTATCCCATCGACAACACCACCTTCATCCGGCTTTCGATCCATGACGTGGTGGTGACCTTGATCGAAGCCATCGCCCTGGTGGTGCTGGTGATGTATATCTTCCTGCAGAATTGGCGCGCCACTCTGATTCCGGCCATCGCGGTGCCGGTGGTGCTGCTCGGTACTTTCGGCATACTCGCCGCCGCGGGTTACTCAATCAACACATTGACCTTGTTCGCGCTAGTGCTGGTGATCGGCCTCTTAGTGGATGACGCCATTGTGGTGGTCGAAAATGTCGAGCGCATCATGCATGAGGAACGTTTGCCGCCGCGCGAGGCGACGCTCAAGAGCATGCAGGAAATCACCGGCGCTTTGATCGGCATCGGTTTGGTGCTGACCGCGGTGTTCCTGCCCATGGCGTTTTTCGGCGGCTCGACCGGCGTGATCTACCGGCAGTTTTCCGTCACCATCGTCGCGGCCATGACCTTGTCCATCATGGTGGCCCTGGTGCTCTCGCCCTCGCTCTGCGCCACCCTGCTCAAGCCGGTGGAAGGCGAAGGCCATCTCAAGCACGGCATCTTCTTCGACGCGTTCAACCGCAATTTCGAAGCCTTCCGCGGCTGGTACCACGATGCCGCCGCCTGGTTCCTGCGGCGCACCTGGGGCACCATGGTTGCCTTTGCCGGAATCGTGGCGCTTCTGGTTGTTCTGTTCGTTCGCCTGCCGACGGGCTTTCTGCCCGACGAGGACCAGGGCTTCATTTTCAATCTGATCACCCTGCCCGCCGGCACCACCCAGCCTGCCACCCTGAAAGTGGCGCAGGATGTGGCCAAATATTATCTGGCGGAGGAGAAGACCAATGTTGACTTCGTGTTCGCGGTAGCGGGCTTTTCCTTCGCAGGATCAGGCCAGAACACCGGCATGGCTTTCACCCATCTGACAGACTGGAGCGAGCGCAAAGGCGCGAAGAACAAGTCGTCGTCCATCGCCAACCGCGCAATGATGCACTTCTTCCCGCTGAGGGACGCGCAGGTCTTCGCCATCACGCCACCCTCGGTGCAGGAGTTGGGCAACGCCACCGGCTTCGACCTGCAGATGGAAGATCGCGGCAATCTGGGCCATGAAGGCCTGATCGCCGCCCGCAATCAATTTCTGGGGCTGGCGGCAAGAAATCCTTTGCTGCTGGGCGTGCGACCCAACAGCTTGGACGATACCCCGCAACTGCATGTCGATATCGACCAGGCCAAGGCGAGCGCGCTGGGCGTGTCGCTGGCCGATATCGATACCACCCTCAGCGCCGCCTGGGGCTCAAGCTACATCAACGATTTCATCGACCGGGGCCGCGTCAAGCGCGTCTATATGCAAGGCGACGCGCCCTATCGCATGACGCCGCAAGATCTGGACCGCTGGTATGTGAGAAGCGCCAACGGCACCATGGCGCCCTTCTCGTCCTTCGCCACCTCGCGTTGGACGATCGGCCCGGCCTCGCTGACCCGCTACAATGGCCTGCCGGCCATCGAACTACAGGGCCAAGGCGCGCCCGGCGTTTCAACTGGCACGGCTCTGGCGGAAATGCGCAAGCTGGCGCAGCAACTGCCCAAGGAAATCGGCATCGAAGCCACCGGCCTGTCCTACCAGGAAGAACTCAGCGGGTCGCAGGCGCCGGCGCTGTATGCCCTGTCCATCCTGGTGATCTATCTGTGCCTGGCCGCCCTTTATGAAAGCTGGGCCATTCCGCTGTCGGTGATGCTGGTGATCCCGCTGGGCGTGATCGGCGCGTTGATCGCCACTTGGGCGCGCGGGCTGTTCAACGACATCTATTTCCAGGTGGGCCTGCTGACCACCATCGGCCTTTCCGCCAAGAACGCCATTCTGATCGTGGAGTTCGCGGTGGATGCGGAGAAGAAGGGCGCTTCGGCCTTCGACGCTGCCATGGAAGCGGCGCGGCTGCGGCTGCGCCCCATCCTGATGACCTCGATCGCCTTCATCGCCGGCGTCACGCCCCTGGCGCTGGCCCATGGCGCGGGCGCCGGCAGCCAGAACGCCATCGGCACCGGCGTGGTGGGCGGCATGATCACCGCCACAATACTGGCCATCTTCTTCGTGCCGGTGTTCTTCCAGCTGGTGAACACGCGGTTGCAGCACCACAAGTAGCACTCCGGCCCTCCCCGGTGGGGAGGACCAACGGCTCGTGCCGTGCCATACTCCCCTCAAAAGGGAGGGGATCATGAACCGCGTTCTCGTTGCCGCCGCCTTGCTGCTGGCCGCGCCGGCCTTCGCGCAGGAAACCGCCAGCCGCGATCACACCGTCACGGTCACATCCACCGTACCGGTGATCGCCGGGCAGCCATCAACCCTTTATGTGCGCGAGCGGGCCCTGCCCGAGGTATTGCGCAACGGCGCCGGCGACAAGGTGGTGCTGTTCATCCACGGCGCCGGGACTCCCGCCGAAGTCAGCTTCGACGTGCCCTATCAGGACTATAGCTGGATGGGTTATCTGGCGAAGGCTGGTTACGACGTCTTCTCGGTGGACATGACCGGTTATGGCCGCTCCGCACGGCCCGCACCGATGAACGACAAGTGCAACCTGTCGCCGGAGCAGCAAAAGACGTTTGGTGTCAATTGTCCGGCGGCCTATCCGGGCAACCTCACCAATATCGAATCCGACTGGAACGACATTTCCGCGGCGGTCACGTACATCCAGAACCTGCGACACGTGAAGAAGCTAAATCTGGTGGGCTGGTCGCAAGGCGGGCCCCGCTCCGGTGGCTGGACCGCCAATCATCCCGACCAGGTGGCCAAGCTGATCCTGCTGGCGCCGGCGTATAATCGCACCACCAAATCCGAGCGCCCGCCGCTGCCGGTGCCGGGCGCGGTGTTCAACACCCAGAGCCATGACGAATTCATCGCCAACTGGGACCGCCAGGCGCCCTGCCCCGGCCAGTACGACAAGCGCGCTGCGGCCTCGGTCTGGTCGGAGATGCTGAAGTCCGATCCGGTGGGTGCGACCTGGAAACCCGCCGTGCGGCGCGCGCCCATCGCGTCCTCCGGCTGGGGCTGGACGACCGACAAGGTGAAGGCCATGACCACGCCCGTGCTCATGGTCAGCGGCGTCAATGACAAGCAGGTCAACCCGGACCGGGTGCGGGATCTGCACGCTGACCTGGGCAGCGACAGAAAGATTTTCATCGATCTGGGCTGCTCCTCCCACAACGCCATGTGGGAGACGAATCATCTGCTGATGTTTCAGGCCTCGCTGGAATGGCTGGAAAAAGGCACGGTCAACGGCCAGACGTCCGGCATGCTGAAGATGGGCTACCCGGCTTCAGGGAGATAGTGATGAGACGGATCGCGACCTGCCTTGTGTGGCTTGCATTGTTGCCGGTGGCGGCCATCGCCCAGCAGCCGCTGCCGCCGCAGACACCTGCGACTGTGGAAGGCCAGCCGATCGAAACGCGCAAGACCGAGAAAGCCGACGACAAGCCGCTGTTCCCCGAACAGACGCGCGCGCCCTATCACGCCTCGGTCCCGTTCAAGGTCACTACTTTGGTCGACAACCTGCATGTCGTCTGGGGCATGGATTTCCTGCCCGACGGCCGCATGCTGTTGACCGAAAGGCTGCCGGGGGCGCTGCGCATTCTGGACAAGAACAATGTCCTGTCGCCGCCGCTGCCGGAGGTCATGAGCGTGGCGGCCGGCAAGGAGATCGTGCTGCTGGATGTGGTGGTCGACCCCCATTTCACCCGCAATCACCGCATCTTCTTCACCTTCGCCGACTTCGTGCGCGAGCCGAAGATGAACGACACCAACACCTATGTCGCCAGCGCCCGCCTTGACGGTGACAAGCTCAGCGATGTGAAGGTCATCTTCCGCGCCACCCCGACCTGGCCGGCGCCGGGCCTGGGCGGCAAGACAGGCGGCCGCATCGCGTTTGGGCGCGACGGCAATCTGTTTGTGACCATCGGCGACCGCGACACCTCACCCCAGCAGACCATCGACTGGATGTCGCCGCAGAAACTGGACAGCCATCTGGGCAAGGTCATTCACATCACGCCGGATGGTGCGCCGGCGCCCGGCAATCCCTTCGCCGGCCAGCCTGGGGTGAAGCCGGAAATCTGGGCCATGGGCCTGCGCAGCCCTGAAGGTCTCGCTTTCGATCCGGCGACGGGCCTGTTGTGGGAGAGCGAGCTGGGCCCGCGCGGCGGCGATGAGATCAACATCATCAAGCGCGGCGCCAATTACGGCTGGCCGGTGATCACCCATGGCATGGACTATCCGGGCGTGCCGATCGGCGAGGGCATCACGTCAAAAGAAGGCATGGAGCAGCCGGTTTATTATTGGGACCCGGCGTCCGATCCGGCAGGGATCGACTTCTATCGCGGCAACCTTTTTCCCCAATGGAAGAACAGCCTGTTCGTCGCCATGATGAATGGCAAGTTCGTTAGCCGGCTGACCATTTCCGGCAACAAGGTCGTGGCCGAGGAACCGCTGCTGGCGGACATGAACACCCGCTTCCGGGTGGTTCGCGTCGCGCCCGATGGCGCGGTCTATGTGTTGACGGACAGCGGCACGGCCAATATCAGCCCCACCACGCCGCCGACAAGCAAGCTCTTGAAGCTGACGCCGCGATAATCTTCGAGAGCAAGGCCTATTCGGGAAACTTCTTACTGAGGAAAGAAGAGTCCTTCAGGCCATAGCGGCGTTCGGCCTCCACGCCCTTCGTAAGCCCGATCCGCCTGCCCAGCACGATCTGGGGCCGTTTGGAACGGGCAGTGAGTGACAGTGGCGCGCGCGTCAACGACGCGCCGTCGAGGGACTTGGTGATGGCAAGAGCCTCGCACAGCCGTCCCGGGCCGGAACAAAGCAACGCCAGCCTGTCGGTGCCGCGTCGCTTGATCATGCGCTCGATACCGTGCGTTGGCTCGATCGCGCGGATCAGGACCGCCGACGCGACCCGGCAGACGAAATTGAGACACCAATGAAGGCCGTACACTTGGTAGATATGTGCATGGCCGGGCGGCCCGAACATGGTCGCGGTCCATTCCGCGCGCCGCATGCCAAAGCTGTGTGATGCCGGATCGCTGGCATCATAGCTTTCGGTTTCGACGATCACACCGCCTACGCCGTCCACGACAAACGTCACGCCGATCAACTCGCGCGCGACCACGTCAACCTTCCGGTCGAAGAAGGACTTACCGATCCGGGCCACGGCCTGCCTCGAAGAAAATGCGGAAACCACCTGATGGTGCAAAATTGGAGTGTTGGGGCAACTCGTTGTAAAGGTTGCGCGGATTTTCGCAGAGAATCCGCCAGAACTGGAATTTATTCAATCCGATGAGCACCTTAAGGCACAGATTTTCGGTCGCACCGATGATGGACTGGACCGACAGTCCCTGCCGGGTGCTGCACCGCTGCCTGACGCGGCACGCCCTGCTTTACACCGAGATGGTGACGACGGAGGCGGTGCTGCATGGCGACCGCCAGCGCCTCCTTGGTTTTGATGCGTTCGAGCATCCGGTCGCGTTGCAGCTTGGCGGCTCGGATCCGGCAAAGCTGGCGGAGGCCTCAAAAATTGCCGCCGGTTTCGGCTATGACGAGATCAACCTCAATGTCGGCTGTCCCTCGGACCGGGTGCAGTCGGGCCGCTTCGGCGCCTGTCTGATGCGCGAACCCGCGCTGGTGGCCGACTGCGTGACGGCGATGCGCGCCGCGGTCTCCATTCCCGTCACTGTCAAATGCCGCATCGGCGTGGATGACCAGGACCCGGAACAATCGCTGCGCGCGCTGATCGATGGCTGCGCCGCGGCCGGTGTTACCGTGTTTGCGGTCCATGCCCGCAAGGCCTGGCTGGAAGGGCTAAGCCCCAAGGAAAATCGAGACATCCCACCGCTGGACTATCCGCTGGTCTACAGGATCAAGCAGGAACGGCCCGATCTCACCGTCCTGGTCAATGGCGGCATCGAAAATCTGGAACAGGCCGAAGCCCACCTCGCCCATGTCGATGGCGTGATGCTGGGCCGCGCCGCCTACCAGAACCCAGCCCTGCTGGCCGAAGTTGATGCGCGCTTCTTCGGCGCCGCGCCGGTGGAGCTGGATGCGGTGATCGAGGCCTATGCGGCCCACGTCGAGCGGCAACTGCGTCAGGGCGCGCGGCTGTATCCGCTGATCAAGCCCATGCTGGGGCTTTACAATGGGCGGCCTGGGGCGCGGCTGTTCCGCCGCCATCTCAGCGAACAGGCCCCGCGCGCCGATGCCGGCATCAGCGTGCTGCGCGAGGCGCTGGATTTTGTGCGTCAGCGCGAGGCTGCCTAAGCGTTTTTAAAGAATCCGTGGCTCGCGCCCCAGCGCAGCAGCAGCCCCGGCCAGGCAGAGGTGGGCTTGCCCTGCGTACGGGCAATGCCGAAGCCGTGGCCCCCGGCTTCGAACATATGCATCTCGGCCGGCACCTTGGCCGCCAGCAACGCAGAATAATAAGCGCCGGCATTGGGCAGCGGCGGCACCGTGGTGTCATCGGCGGCCAGCGCCAGGAAGGTGGGTGGCGCATCGGCCGGCACATGCTTCTCGCAGGAATAGGCATCGATCAGCTCAGGTGACGGATCAAACCCCAGCAGCTTGTCGCGCGAGCCCTGATGCAGGCCTGGCCCCATGGTCACCACCGGATACATCGGCACCGAAAAGCTGGGCCGGGGATCGACGCTGTCGGCGGCATCTACCGGGTCGTAGACCTTGGCGGCAAACCGCGTGGCGATGGAACAGGCAACATGGCCGCCGGCAGAAAAGCCCATGAAGCCGATGCGGGCGGAATCGATGCCATAGGTCGCCGCATTGGCACGCACCAAGCGCATGGCGCGCTGCGCGTCCTGCAGCGGTACGTCGGCCCGATTCTGCCAGCCCTCGCCCGGCAGGCGATAGCGCAGCACAAAGCAGGTCACGCCCGCCTCATTGAAATGGCGCGCCACATCCATGCCCTCGAAATCCAGCATCTCGCGGCTATAACCACCGCCCGGCGCCAGGATCATGGCCGAGCCGTCGGGCCTGGTGGCGCGCAGCACATTCATCACCGGCGCGCCAACCTGATCGACCGCGCGGTCAGCCGGCGTCAGATAAGGCGGCTCGTGATTGGTGACACGGACGGGCGGCAGGCGCAGGGAACGTCCGCCCGGCGGCGTGCCGGGCCACAAGGTGATATTCTCTTTTGGATCAGTTGGCAGCACGCCATCGCCCTGCACCACCGTGTCGGCCAATACTGGGCTAATAAGCGCCGGTTTTACCAATACGGCGGCAAGTCCCGCGCCCAGCACAGATCGGCGATCCATGAACGTCTCCCCATCTTTTGGCAAAGCATCTCACCCTTTTCCTTTGGCGGGCAAGGCGTATTGTCTGCCGCATGAAATGGCTTTTTTCTCTCGCGTTACTGCTGCTGGCCGCACCCGCCGCCGCCCAGGATGGCCCCGCTTACGGGCCACAGCTCGAAGGCTACGACTATCCCTTCCCCGTGCAGCACTACCGTTTCCAGAGCCTGGGCACGGCGATGGACATGGCCTATATGGAGGTCAAGCCGGCGCAGCCCAACGGGCGCGCCGTGGTGCTGCTGCATGGCAAGAATTTCTGTTCCGCCACCTGGATGGGCAGCATCAAGGCGCTGAGCGCCGCGGGCTATCGCGTGATCGCGCCCGACCAGATCGGCTGGTGCAAATCCACCAAGCCGCAGCATTACGAATATACCTTCGAGCAGCTGGCGGCGAACACGCACGAGCTGCTCAAGTCGCTGGGCATCGGCAAAGCCATCGTCATGGGCCATTCCACCGGCGGCATGCTGGCGGTGCGCTATGGCCTGACCTTCCCGGCCGACACCGAGCGGCTGGTGCTGGTGGACCCGCTGGGACTGGAGGACTGGCGCGCCAAGGGCGTGCCGTGGCAAAGCCTGGATGCGCAATATCAGACACAGTTGAAGACAACCGCCGACAGCATCCGCGAATATGAGCGCACCACCTATTACGCCGGCACCTGGAAGCCGGAATATGAGACCTGGGTGCAGATGCTGGCGGGCATGTATCGCGGCCCGGGCAAGGAGACCGTGGCGTGGAACCAGGCGCAACTGAGCGACATGATCTATCAGCAGCCGGTGTTCCACGAATTCGAAAATCTGAAAATGCCGGTACTGCTGATCATCGGCGATCACGACAATACCGCACCGGGCAAGCAGTTGGCGCCGCCGGAGATCCGGTCACAGCTGGGGAATTATCCGGTGCTGGCGGAAGCGGCGGTGAAGCGCTTCAAGCAGGGCAAGCTGGTCCGCTTCGCAGATCTGGGCCACTCGCCCCAGATCCAGGACCCGGAGCGTTTTCACGCCGCCTTGCTGGACGCTCTCTCTAAGCCTTGAAGCCGTGCGTGGCCGCCCAGGCCATGAACAGGTCCGGCCAGGCGGCGCAAGGCTTGCCCTGCGCGAAGTGCAGGGAAAAGCCGTGGCCGCCTTTCTCGAACACATCGAGCTGTGACGGCACTTTGGCCGCTTGCAGCTTCTCAAAGAAGGTCATGCCGTTAGGCTTCGGCGGCACCACATCGTCATCGGCGGCCAAACAGATATAAGACGGCACCGTGTCCGGTCCGACATGTTGCTCCAGCGACCAGTCTGCAACAGCCTGCGGCGTGGGCGACGGCCCCAGCAGCTTGTCGCGCGAACCCTGATGCGCGCCCTCGCCCATGGTGATGACCGGATACATGTGCGCCGCGATGTCGGGCCTGGCGCTGCCGCGGTCGGCCGGGGTGAGCGCATCATAGGTCGCCATGCCGGAGCGGATCGCCAGGGTGGCGGAAAGATGCCCGCCGGCGGAAAAGCCGATCACGCCCAGCTTGCCCGCGCCATATTCCCCGGCGCGGATCAGGCGCATGGCGCGCTGGGCATCCTGCAGCGGCACCATCTCGCGATTCTTCCAGCCTTCGCCCGGCAGGCGATAACGCAGCACAAAGGCAATGATGCCGCGATCGGCGAAATAGCGGGCGATCTCGCGCCCGCCGCGGTCGCCACCCTCTGACGTATAGCCGCCGCCGGGAATGACCAGCATGGCAAGGCCCGTGGGTTTGACGGGACGATAGACAAAGAAGCCCGGCGTCTGGATCTGGCTGACGGCGCGGACATGGAAGCCATCGGGCTGCACCGCGTCGGTGACCTTCAGGTCCAGGTGAATGCCTTCGCCGCCGGGCGGGGTGGCGGGCCAGAGGGCGATGAATTCCTCAGAATCCCCCGGCAGAAAGCCGGTCTCATGGGGCTGAGCCCAGGCTACGGAAGGCAGCAGCGCGCTTCCCAAACCAGCACCCAGCAAAGTCCGCCGGTCCATGCACCCCTCCCTTATTTTCCGGGATGCTCGCGCAGACCTAAGGCGAAGACAAGCAGCTTAGATCTTTTGGTCGTATTCGCCGACTTCGGGGTGTTTCGACAGCCGCGTATCAATGTCCTTGAACATGGCCCGCATATTGGCTTCCGAGGCCGGGCTTTCCACCACGACCACCAGCGAGGGTTTGTTGGAGGAGGCGCGCACCAAGCCCCAGGTGCCGTCTTCCAGCGTGACGCGCACGCCATTGACGGTGACCACCGAGACGATCTTCTGGCCCAAGAGGCTTTCGCCCTTGTCCTTCATGGCGCTGTATTCCTTCACCATCGCCTCGACCACCGCGTATTTCTTGTCGTCGGGGCAATAGGGCGCCATGGTCGGCGAGCCCCAGCTTTGCGGCAGGGCGTCGTAGAGCGCGGACAGCGTCTTGCCGCGCGCCTCATCCAGCATCTTCAGCACCTGGATGCCGGCGACGATGCCGTCGTCATAGCCATGGCCGATCGGCGGGTTGAAGAAGAAGTGGCCGGACTTTTCAAAGCCAGCCAGCGCACCCAGCTCGGCGGTGCGGCGCTTGATATAGCTGTGGCCGGTCTTCCAGTAATCGGTCTTGACTCCATTGGCCTTCAGCACCGGATCGGTGAGGTAAAGTCCGGTGGACTTCACATCCACCACGAACTGCGCATTCTTGTGCGTGGCTGACAGGCCACGCGCCAGCATCACGCCGATCTTGTCGGCGAAGATTTCGCGCCCCTTGTCATCCACCACGCCGCAGCGGTCGCCGTCACCGTCAAAGCCCAGGCACAGGTCGGCGCCCTTTTCCTTCACCGCATGGCTCATGGCATGCAACATTTCCAGGTCTTCCGGATTGGGATTGTATTTGGGGAAGGTGAAATCCAGATCGGTGTCCATGCCGATCACCTCGGCACCGATACGTTTCAGCGCCTCCGGCGCAAAGGCGCCAGCCGTACCGTTGCCACAGGCCGCGATCACCTTGATGGGACGCGAAAGCTTGATGCCCTTGGTGACGGCGGCGAGATAAGTTTCGCGCATGTCGGGCTCGGCGACATAGGAACCGCCGCTGCGCTCCCTGGCCTTGCCGTTCAGCACAATGTCCTTGATGGCGTTGATCTCGTCCGGCCCGAAGGTCAGCGGCCGCTTGGCCCCCATCTTCACGCCGGTCCAGCCATTCTCGTTATGGCTGGCGGTCACCATGGCGACGGCGGGACAATCCAGCGCGAATTGCGCGTAATAGGCGACCGGCGACAAGGCCAGGCCAATGTCATGCACCTCGCAGCCGGCCCGCATCAGGCCGATGGTCAGCGCCTGCTTGATGGAAAGAGAATAGGACCGGAAGTCATGGCCGGTGACAACCTTGGGCTGAACGCCGATGTCGTGCAGATAGGTGCCCAGCCCCAGGCCCAGCGCCTGGATCCCCAGAAGGTTGATTTCCTTCCCGAACAGCCAGCGCGCGTCATATTCGCGAAAGCCATTGGCGGTCACCAGCGGCAGGTTTTCGTATTCGGCCGTATTGGGAACAAGGTCGGAGCGGGGCTTGATCATAGACGTCCGGGGCTTGGGGTGCGGGAGGGGTTGTAGCCGCCCACCATTACCATCTCAATAACCTGCCTGTTTCGGCAAACGCGTCTCAATAATCGGGATCAGCCCGGCTCGTGGGGCCCCAGGCTGCCGTCCTTGCGCTCGAAGCGCGGGTTGGAGATGTCATAGGTCTCATAGCCGCAATGCGGACAAGGCGGGATCAGTTCGCCCCGTATGATGCGCGAGACCTTGTGACAGCGTTCGCAGCGATAGTCAGAGGATTCCCGCGCAATCTCGCCAACCTTCTCGCTCATGGCTGCATCTCCTTAAGTCTCATGCCAAACGCCGCGCGGGGGCCACGCGTTCCCGGCCGCTTGGTTTGGCGCCAAAGCCCCGTGCTATAGTGCGATGATGAACCAGGAAATCGCGGCGGGGCTGAAACTGCCCCGCCTGGAACAAGGCTGGGTGTGGCTGGTGGGCGCAGGCCCGGGCGATCCCGGCCTGATCACGGCACTGGGCCTTCAGGCGCTGGCCGATGCCGACTATGTGCTCTACGACGCGCTGGTGGACGAGAAGCTGCTCGCTCTGTCGCGCGCGGAGAAAATCTATGCCGGCAAGCGCGCCGGGGTCAGAAGCTGCAAGCAGGATGAAATCTCCCAACTGCTGGTGGATCTGGCCAAAGAAGGAAACCGCGTGCTGCGGCTGAAAGGCGGCGATCCCTTCGTCTTCGGCCGCGGCGGCGAGGAAGCCCAGGCGCTGGCGCGCGCGCGCGTGCCCTTCCGCATTGTGCCCGGCATCACCGCCGGCATCGGCGGCCTGGCCTATGCCGGTATTCCCGTCACGCACCGCGACACCAATCACGCCGTCACCTTCATTACCGGCCACGGCACCGACGGCAAACTGACCGCGCTGGACTGGAATGCGGTATCGCGCGGCGCGCCAACTTTGGTTTTCTACATGGGCCGCAAATTCGCCGGCGAGATCGCACAGGTCTTGATGGACGCGGGCCGTGCGCCTTCCGAGCCCGCCGCCATTGTCGCCAATGCCGCGCGTCCCGATCAGAAGGTCACCATCACGACTCTCGGCGGGCTGGCGGCGGCGGTTGAGAACGCACCTGCGCTGGCGATCATTGTGGTTGGCGCGAATGTGAGTTTGGCGAAAGAGCTCAGCTGGCTGGCGGGCGCCTGAGCCGCTCCGGCAACTGGGCCATCACCGCGCGGCGCTCCTGATCCGTCATGGAGAACCAGGCACCGATTACATCCAGGGTGCGACCGCAGCCCCTGCATAGACCGCTCTCGGAATCATAGGTGCATATCTTGATACAGGGGCTTTCCATATGGGCTTTTTACGCGATTTTCTTGCAACTGAGCCAATTGACTTAACCGGGACTTAACGGCGCTTATTTAAGTATTACGTCGCAGTTTCGGACGACTCCCCATGGCCAAAGCGCAGTTCCACAAGAACCAGCGGGTTTATGTGAAGCCCGTCGGCACCTGGGCGCTGATCGAGCATGTCGTGCCCCATTGGGCCAAGGGCATCGAGGAACCGATCCGCATCCATTACGACGTGGGCCTGGGCCGCGAATTCGCCGCCGAGGAATTGCTCAGCGAAGAGCCGGTGAACGACAAGGATACGGGCTCCGAGAGCTGGCGCGTGGTGCGGGCCCGCAACAAGTGGCAGCCGACAGAAGATTGCGCGCGCCATCCAGTGCCGGGCACCTATCCCGTAGTCGTGACGGGCGACGCGGACTGGGGCGGCTGGCGCGTGCCGGGCGCCGAATATGATCTGGATCCTTCGCGGATCGAGGAACAGGCGCGATTGATCGCCAGCGCGCCGCTGCTGGCTTCCTTCGCCGTTTCGCTGGTGGACTGGGCGCGCAAGTCCGGCGAGGACATGCCCAACGAACTGGCCGAGCTGGCGCATCGCGCTCAGGATCTGCTGACCGAGGTCAAGCGCGTTTCGTGACCACGCTGGATCACCCAGCGGGAGTCATGCAGCCTCTTTCGCTTTCTAGGCCGCTATCGCGCCTGCTGCTGGTGCTGGGCGGTTTCACCCTGCTGACGGTGCTGTTCTTTTGGCCCTGGGCCCGGCAGCTTTCGCCTGCCCTGATCGGGCCGCCGGAAGACAATATGCAGGACTTCTGGAACAGCTGGCATGTGGTCCATGCCCAGAGCTGGCGCGACCTGTTCTTCACCAACACCATCCGCTTTCCGGAAGGCACCTCGCTCGCCTATCACTCTTTCGCCTGGCCGCAGGTCTTTGCCGTGGCGCTGCTGGCGCGGTTGTTCGGCGACAACTTCGCCACCATCGTCACTTTGCAGAATCTGACTTTGCTGGCGTCCTTTCCGCTGGCGGCGGCGGCGATGTTTTATCTGGCGCGGCAGCTGTTGGGCGAAGGCCGTGATCTCGGCGCGGCAGTCGCGGGTTTCATCTTTGCCTTCAATCCCTGGCATGTGGCGCAGGTCATGCACCACGCCCATGTCTCGGGCATCGAATTCCTGCCCTTGTTCGTGCTTTGTTATCTGAAGGCGTTGGAAAAGCCGGACTGGCGCTGGCTGGCTGGCGCCGCCGTCATGCAGGCGCTGAGCGCGCTCTCCTGCTGGTATTTCCTGTTCTACACGCTCTATTTCTTTGCCTTCCATCTTCTGTATCTGCGCCTTTCGCATAGCCGCTGGCCCCGGGGCTGGCTGCTGGCCGCGCCAGCCCTTTGCACCGGGGGAGCCCTGCTGCTGCTGTCGCCATGGCTGATCCCCATGCTGTCGGCCGGGTCCACCTCATCGCTCTATTATGTCGGCAACAACATGTTCGTGGCCGATCTGGCCGCGCTGGCCGCCTTTCCGCCCACCCATCTTCTCAGCCATTTCGGCAGCGGCATTTATGCCGCCATCAGCGGCAATGCCTGGGAGGGCACGGTCTATCTGGGGGTGGTCAATCTCGCCTTGCTGGCCTGGGTCTTCACCCGCAAATATGAAAAGCGCCTGCTGCACTACACGCTGGGCGGCGCCGCTTTCTTCCTGGTGATCGCGGCCGGCGAGGCGCTCCATGTCGCGGGTCACGTCACGCCACTGCATCTGCCCGGCGTCATCCTCAGCCACCTGCCTTTCTTCGCCAATGTGCGCACGCCGGCGCGCGCTATGGTGATGGTGTTTCTGTTTCTCGGCCCGGCGCTGGGCTACGCCGTCTCGTTGCTCAAGGACCGAAAATTCGCGCTGACCCTGGTCGCGATATTCATGTTGCTGGACTTCATGCCGGCACATCTGGCGGCCACGCCAGCCGCGTGTCCGCCAGCGCTTGCCGCCATCGCCACCGATCCCGAACAATCCGGCGTGTTGGACCTGCCGCGCGGTTATGGCGAAGGCAATGCCGCCATGATGCTGGCGGCCTGTCATGGCCATCCCATCGTGGCCGGCGAGACCGCACGCCAGATGGGCGCGACTTTGCTGGACGGGCTCCAGACCCGCGACCTTGCGATGCAGCAACGTCAGCTCGCCAGTGCTCATGTCAGATATGTCATACTGCACCGGCCGAAAGACGGCCTGTTCCAATGGCCTGCAAAAGACGGCGACCGCGCGGCCTATGAAAAGCGCTATCCGCTGGTGGCCCGGGACGGCACACTGACAATTCTTCAGGTTTACTAATCCGCCGAAGTGCCGTGGACGGGTTCCGGGGCGGGTGGCACACTCGTGCACTAATTCGGGTTGGGGAATTCGAATGGATGCGAAAGTGGAAACGGCGCCGCAGGCGCCGGCAATAAGGCATCAGCTGCGCTTCGAAGGATCGGGCGGCGAATATTTCAAGATCTGGATCGTCAATCTCGCGCTGACCATCGCCACCTTGGGAATCTTCAGCGCCTGGGCCAAGGTGCGCAGCAAGCGCTATTTCTACGGCAACACCTATATCGGCGAGTACAATTTTGACTATCACGGTCAGCCCTTGCGCATCCTGCTGGGCCGGCTGATCGCGCTGGCGCTGCTGTTGGCCTACAGCGCCACCGTGCAGTTCCTGCCCAAAGCGACTTTCGTCTGGGGCTTTGCCTTTCTGTTCGGCATGCCCTGGCTGGTGGTGGCGGGCCTGCGCTTCAACGCCAAAAACACCAGCTATCGCAACATCCGCTTCAATTTCACGGGCACCTATGGCGGCGCCTTTGCCGCCTATATTCTTTGGCCGATCCTGGCCGCGTTGACATTGTTCACGACCTATCCGCTCGCCCGCCGGGCGCGCGACCAGTACAACATCAACAATCACAGTTTCGGCGGCAAATATTTCCACGTGGAAATTCCCGGAGCCGCCATGTACCGGATCTATCTGATGGCGCTGCTGTTCTTTGTGGGCTTCGCCGCCGTGGCTTCCGGCATCTATCTCACAATCAAGACCGCGCCGCTCGATTTTCACAACCCCGTCGCATCGGCGCCGTTCTTTCTGGTGTTCGGCGGCGCCTATCTGTTCGCCCTGCTGTTCCTGACGACCTATGTGGGCACCAGCGTCTTCAATCTGGTTCTGGGACGCACGGTGCTGGCCGACCAGTTCCGCTTTGAGGCTACCCTCTCGCCGCTGAACATGACCTGGCTGATATTCAGCAATCTGGTTCTGACTCTCATCACTCTGGGCCTGTTCTACCCTTGGGCCATGACGCGGATCGCGCAATATCGCGCCGACAATCTGGCGGTCACCGGCCCGGGCGAGATGGACGGATTCATCTCCGAACTGGTCGGCGGCCAGGGCGCGATCGGTGAGGAAGTCGCCAGCTTCTTCGATGTCGATCTCGGCCTCTGAGTGGTACGCGGGCGTTACTTCTTCGCTCTGTCGGCGCGCTGTGTTGATGCCGTGGTGGAGCGTAAGGAGGGCGGCCTGGGCATCACCGGTGAAGACGGTACCCAACTCGCCCTGATCGCGTTGAGCAGCGTGCGGGCGACCGCACGCCTTGGCGCGATGCGGCGGCGGCTTGATTTTCCCGACGGCAGCAGCTTCGACACCGCAGACAATGACGGGGTTGACGCGCTGCTGCACCACTCCAGCATCCTGCATTGGCTGGAAGCATCCTGGCGCATGGTGCTGGTTTCCGTACTTCTGGCCGGAATCGCGGCTGCGAGCTTTGTGTTCTATGGAGTGCCGGCAATGGCGGGATGGCTGGCGCGTCACACGCCGCCCTCAATTGCCCGTTACACCACGGCACAAACCCTGGCGACGCTCGACACGGTGGCGCTCAAATCCAGCAAAACGCCTCCGGCTCTCCAGAAGCACTATCAGGCGCTGCTGGCGGCGGTGGCGGCCGGAGCGCCCGCTTCGGCAAGCGGCTACCACTTGCAGTTTCGCGATGCGCCCCACATTGGCCCCAACGCCTTCGCCCTGCCCGACGGGACTGTGATCATCACCGACCAGATGATCCCGATGGTGAAGAGCGACGACGAAATAGATGGTGTCTTCGCCCACGAAATCTCGCATGTCGTGCACGCCCATGGCCTGCAACGCGTTTACCAGGCCTCGCTGATCCCCGCCGCCCTCGCCTTTGTGACAGGCGACGCCAGCCAGGTCGGACATTTCGCCGCCATCCTGCCCGGCATCCTGCTCCAGGCGGCCTATTCGCGCAGCTTCGAACAGCAGGCGGATGACGACGCGGCCCGGCAATTGCGCCGGATGGGAAAAAATCCGGCCGCGCTGGCGGACCTGCTGGAACGTCTGGACAAGAAGATGTGCGGACGTGGAGATTGCGGGCCAAGTTGGCTCGGCTCCCATCCCGCCACTGCGCTGCGCGCGGCACGGCTGCGCCAATCCTGACAATTTCCTCGCGGTTGGCTGAGGCCCGCATTTCCGGCTAACGTCCCCGCCCTTCCAAAGGATATTTTCATGCGTACCGAAGAGCCGCGCGCCATTCATCTTTCCGACTACAAGGCGCCGGAATTCCGCATCGCCACCGTGCATCTGGATTTCGCGCTGGAACCGGAAGCCACGCGCGTCCGGGCGAAACTGACGATCGAGCGCCGCTCCGGAACCGGACCCTTGGTGTTGTCAGGCGAATGCCAGAAGCTCCTGTCGGCGGCGCTGGATGGCCGCGCGCTCGCAGCCGGCGACTATCTGCTGGATGACAAAAACCTCACCCTGCCCGATCCACCGGACCGGCTGACGCTCGAGATCGAGAGCGAGATCAACCCGGCCGCCAACACCGCTCTGGAGGGCCTGTTCCTTTCCAGCGGCATGTTCTGCACCCAGTGCGAGCCGGAGGGCTTTCGCCGCATCACCTATTTCCTCGACCGGCCCGACAATCTCTCCGTCTTCACCGTGCGGATCGAGGCGGACAAGGAGCAGTATCCGGTGCTGCTCTCCAACGGCAATCGCATCCAGAGCGGCGATCTGTCCGGTGGTCGGCACTTCGCGGTCTGGCACGATCCCTTCCCCAAGCCGTCCTATCTCTTCGCCCTGGTGGCGGGCGATCTGGGCTCGATCCATGACAGCTTCACCACCATGAGCGGGCGGAAGGTGGCGCTGGCCATCTATGTCGAGCATGGCAACGAACCCCGCGCCCATTACGCCATGGATGCACTCAAGCGCGCCATGAAATGGGACGAAGAGGCTTATGGCCGTGAATATGATCTCGACATCTTCATGATCGTGGCGGTGTCGGCCTTCAACATGGGGGCGATGGAGAACAAGGGCCTCAACATCTTCAACGACAAGGTGCTGCTGGCCACGCCCGAAACCGCGACCGACGACGACTATGCCCGCATCGAAGGCGTGGTGGCCCACGAATATTTCCACAACTGGACCGGCAACCGCATCACTTGCCGCGATTGGTTCCAGCTGTCGCTGAAGGAAGGCCTCACCGTCTTCCGCGACCAGCAATTTTCCGGCGACATGCGCAGCCACGGTGTGCAGCGCATCCAGGATGTGCGCAGCCTCAGGGCCCGCCAGTTCATCGAGGATGCCGGCCCTCTGGCCCACCCCGTACAGCCGGCCAGCTATATCGAGATCAACAACTTCTACACCGCCACCATCTACGACAAGGGCGCCCAGGTGATCGGGATGCTGAAGACCCTGGTCGGCGATGAGGGTTATCGCAAGGCCACCGATCTTTATTTCGAGCGCCATGACGGCGAGGCCGCCACGGTGGAGGATTGGGTCAAATGCTTCGAGGAGGCCAGCGGCCGCGATCTCGGCCAGTTCCGCCTGTGGTACCGCCAGGCCGGTACGCCGGTGGTGGAGGCGCGCGGCGCCTATGACGCCAAAACTCAGACCTACACCCTGGAGCTGACCCAGTCGCTGGCGCCCACGCCCGGCCAGACCGACAAGAAGCCGATGCACATTCCTGTACGCATGGGTCTGATCGGGCCGAAAGGCCGTGGCCTGGCGCTGACCCTTGAAGGCGAGAACCGAGAAGGCGCAGACAGCCGCGTGCTCGAACTGACCGAGGCGCATCACCGCTTCACGTTTGTCAATGTGCCCGGTGAGCCGCTGTTGTCTCTGGGACGGAGCTTCTCCGCCCCGGCCGTCTTCCGCAATGCTCTCAGCCGACACGAGCGCGCCATCCTGATGGGCAAGGACAGCGATGCCTTCAATCGCTGGGAAGCCGGCCAGAGCCTGGCCGCCGAGATCATGCTGGAAGTGGCGGGCCGCGCGCGCGCTGACGCCAATGGCGATTACATCGCAGCGATCGGCGATGTGCTGGCGCGGGCGGAGGAAGATCCCGCCTTTGCCGCCCAGATGCTGATGCCGCCGACCGAGAATGAGCTGGCGGCAAAGAAAACGCCGGTCGACCCGGTCGGCATTCACACCGCGCGCGTAACCCTGGTAAAGGCGATCGCGGCGGCCCATGGCGAAAAGCTGGCGCAGCTTTACGAGCATATGCGCGACGCCGATGATTTCAGCCCGGCCGCGGCTTCGGCCGGCCGGCGGGCTCTGCGCAATGCCTGCCTGCGCTATCTGACGGCAGCGGACGATGAAGCCGCGGCGGGCCTGGCCGAGGCGCATTATCGCTCTGCCTCCAACATGACGGACATGATCGCCGGGCTAGCGGCGCTGACCCGGATGGAATCGCCGCTGCGCGATGCCGCTTTCACCCACTTCCACGACCGCTTCCGGGGCGATCCGCTGGTGCTGGACAAGTGGATGGGCCTGCAGGCCGGCTCGCCCCTGCCCGACACCGTCACAGCCGTACGCGAGCTGATGAAGCATCCGGCATTCGACATTCGCAATCCGAACCGGGTGCGCGCCCTGGTCGGCGCCTTTAGCGGCAATCATCTGCGTTTCCATGGCGCGGATGGGGAAGGTTACCGGCTGGTGGGCGAAGTGATCCGGACCCTGGATCCGATGAACCCGCAGGTTGCCGCCCGCATGGCGGGCGCCTTTGAAAGCTGGCGCCGCTACGATGAAGGCCGTCAGGCGCTGATGCGGGCCGAATTGAAAGCCATCCATGACCTTCAGGGCATCTCGCCCAACCTGTTCGAGGTCACGGGAAAAATGCTGAAGGGCTGAGTCGCGCACCGATTCGAGTTGTAGCCGCGGCCCGCTTCGCGGGCGTTCGCGGGACAAAACCGCCACGGGAGGTTTTGTTTTATCCCGCTCACTCCGATAATCCCTGTGCGCGAATCAACGCGCGGGTGGGATTTATGGCCGAGGCGACAGCGCGCTCCTTGAACCGGCTGGATGGTTTTTTTGCTCCGGGCCAGTCCCTACTTTCCAGAATTGGCCGGAGCCTGCGTCTCACCCTTGTTCTTTGCGCCCTTCTGATCTCAGCCAGCCTGATCGCCTGCGTGCTGCTCGAGACGCGGCAAGTTGGGATGGGTGCCGGATCCGAGACCGCTCGGCTCCAGCATGCGCGCGACATCGCCAGCGCCGCAGGCGCCGTGCTGGACCGCTATGTCCGCATGGGCCGGGTCTTCGCCCAAAGTCCGGAACAATATCGCGGCGCCGAACTGGGCCGGGCCGAGCCCGCCATCCGCGACATCGCAGTCTGGGACGCGGCCGGCAACTTCCTCACCCGGCTCGATCCCACCGCACCCACGGCCCTGCCACGGCCCAACCTCGCCGGCGCCCGCGCCGTCTTTGCCGGGGCGCTCGCCTTCCGCGAAGGCGGCCGCATCGTGGAAGTGCGGTTCGATCCCGCCAGCCTAGCCTTTCCCGGCGCGACCCTGGCGAGCGGGGCCGGTGAGGCCCGCGTGCCACGCTGGCCGCTGGCGGTTACCGCCGCGCCTGCCGCGCCCACCCCGTCCGGCTGGGTGCAAAACTTGCCGCTCTATGCCCTGCTGGTCCTGGCCCCCGCGGTTGCGGCGGCTTTCCTGGCGGTGCTGCTGGTGGGCGCCTTCGAACGCCAAGCCAAGGCAGCGCGCGCCATCCGTGCCCTCAAATCCACCCGGCCCGTGGAGGCCAGGCTGATGGTGCGTCTCGCCCACGCCGAACGCGGCGCCATGGAAGCGCTGAGGGCCAAGTCGGAATTCATGGCGCATATGAGCCACGAGTTGCGCACGCCGCTCAATGCGGTGATCGGCTTCTCCGACATCATCGCGCGCGACATCTATGGCGAGCCCGGCCATCCCAAATATGCCGAATATGCCCGTGACATCGGCGCGGCGGGCCGCGCCCTGCACAGCCGGATCGGCGACATTCTCGACTTCGCCAATATCGAGGCGGGCCACTATCCCCTGACCGAAGATGCGGTAGAGCTGGCTGAGCTGACGCGCGCCTGCGTCGAAGACCATCAGGGACGGGCCTTCTCACGCCGCATCTCGCTGTCGCTGGCCTTTGGCGAACCGGGCCGGGTGCGCGCCGATCCGCGCGCCCTTACCCGCATCCTCTCCAACCTTCTGACCAATGCCCTGACCTATACGGCCGACGGCGGCATCGTGAGGGCCGATGTGCGCTTCGAGGATGGGGCGGGCATCGTCATCCTCAGTGACAGCGGCGGCGGTTTCTCCGACGCCGAGCGCAGCCGGGCCGGCCGACCGTTCACCCGCTTCGACCGCCCCGGCACGGTCACTGGCGCAGGGCTGGGCCTTGCCATCGCCATGGAGCTGGCACGCCGCATGGGCGGCGCCGTGCGCCTGAACGGACAGGACGGCGCCGGCCGTGGCGCCACCATGGAAGTGAGATTACCTCGGCTATGAGCGTTCACCTCTCAACCGTTAGCCGGTCTTCGCGCGGGCGCACGTTCGGCATGGGCGCGCCGCCCCAGCCAAGCTGGATGCAGAACGCGCTTTAGCCGCACTTCAAAGCCGCGGACGGGGCGTTTAACCTAGAACTCGCATTGCGAGGGCTGGATATGAAAACCGGTTGGCTTGTCGGCGGCCTGGCCGCGCTGGTGCTGATCATCGGCGGCGGCTGGTTTCTGATGCGGGGACCGGCAGGCAGCGGGCCGGTGACCCTGTTCCAGTGGCAGGACTTCATGGATCCGCCTTTCCTGGCGGACTATGAGAAGACCTTCCACGAAAAGCCCGCCATCACCATTTTCGCCGATGAGGACGAGGCCTTCTCCAAGATGCAGGCCGGCTTCAGGCCGGACGTGATGGGACCCTGTTACTACAGCCTGCCGCATTGGAAGCAGGCCGGGCTGCTGCAGCCGATCGATGTCTCCAAACTTAAGAACTGGAACAAGATCTCACCGGTCCTGCGCAACCTGCCCGGCATTTCGGCCGGTCCCGGCAAGGTGTGGTTTGTGCCGCATTATTGGGGCAACACCTCGCTCACCATCCGCACCGATCTGGCTCCGGAATATGCCAAGTCGCAGAGCTGGGACATCCTGTTCGATCCCAAATACAAGGGCCGCGTCTCGGTGCTGGACGGCGTGGACGACACCGTGCCCTTCATCGCCCATATGGTCGGCGTGGACGCGTACACCATGGACGAGGCCGGCTGGCAGAAGGTGCAAGCCAAGCTCAAGGAGCTGGTGCCGCATCTGCGCTTCGTCTCGTCCGACGACACCGCCCTGGCGCAGGGGCTGGCCTCGGGCGAGCTGGTGGCGGCGATGAGCTGGCGGGAGACCTTTGCCGCGCTTCATCGCGAGAACAAGCCGGTGGCCTATCTGGAGCCGCCGGGCGGCATGTTCACCTATGTCTGCGGCCTGGTCATGCACAAGGACCCGTCCAACGAGACCAAGGCGCTGGCGCTGATCGATTCCTCGCTGTCGGATGAGGCGGCCGTCTACACCATTTCCCACATCGGCAACGGCCCGGCCAACACCCAGGCGCTGGCGAAGGTGCCGGATTCGGTGTTCCAGAATCTGGGGGTTACGCGCGACCTGGATGCGTTCCTGAAAACCGGCATCTTCCAGCGCCCCTTGCCCAACAAGGAGAAAATCGTCTCTGCCTGGACCGAGATCAAAAGCGGGGTGCAGTAGATAAAAGAAAAAGGGCCGGAGAATGCTTCTCCGGCCCTTCTGATTCTTGCGCTAGGCGATCTTAGACGACGCCTCTTTTATGCTCACCGACAACGACCCGGCCCGGCTCGAAGGCGCGCTTGAACACGTCCAGCGCCTTGCGGGGCTCGGCATTGCCGCACATGAAGACGTCGAAGGCCGCGAAGCCCTTTTCCGGCCAGGTGTGGACGGAGATGTGGCTTTCCGCCAGCACCGCCACACCGGAGATGCCGCCGCCATCCTCGAACTTGTGCAGGTGGATGTGCAGGAGCGTGGCCCCCGCCTCATTCACCGCGTCGATCAGGGCGGTTTCGATCTTCTCGCGGTCATCCAGGCCCTTGGCTTCCCAAAGGTCGATGATCACATGGCTGCCCGCATAGGACAGGCCGTTCTTGGTGATGAAGTGATCCTTTTGGTCGTCATTCGAAGGAGTCACGACAACCGGGCGCGGCGCCTTGGCGACGCGGGGCTTAATTTCTTTTTGCGGGATTTTATTCGCCGCCACCAAATTGAGTCGAGCCATTTAAGCACCTACCCGTCTTAGAGTTGACACCAAACGCCTTGGCCTTGCGGACTTCCGGACGCGCCTTAAAGAGAAAAGCGACGGAGGGGGTCAGCCCTACGCCGCTTCGTCCGGCTTTTTTTCTCGCCGGGTCAATTGCGAAATAGGGCTAACTGCCCTGCGATGCAAGAGAAAATTTCTCCGGCGACGGAATTTTTTGCTCCTGCGTGGCTGGCGAGGCACCGCGAGCGCCTCAGAGCGCGCGCTCGAGCGCCGAGTTTGTGCGCCGTCGCGCGCGTCGCAAAGGCCGATGAAATGGGCCTTAGATGATCGCAGCGCCATGGTAGACAGCGCCGTTAAGCAGTCTTATACGGCGCTGTCCCTGTCACATTGTTTAAGGAAACGTTATGGCCCGTCCGCAGCCCCAGCCAACCAAGAGCAAGGCCCACAAGACCTCCGACGAGCTCCAGGTGGAGCGCCTGCACAAGGGCTACGCCCAGTCCATGGAGATCACCAAGGTGCTGGCGGACGAGAAAAGCCAGTTTCAGCACATCCGCATCTTCGACACGGTCGCAAACGGACGCGTGATGACCCTGGACGACATCGTCCAGATCACCAGTCGTGACGAGTCCGCCTATGCCGACATGCTTACCCATCTGCCGATGCTGGAGCATGGCAAGGTGGAGCGCGTCATGATCGTGGGCGGCGGCGATCTTTCGATCGCCGACGAGGCCCTCAAGCATAAGAACGTCAAAGAGGTCGTTCTGGTTGATATCGACGGCCGCGTCATCGAGCTCTGCCGGGAACTGTTCGGCGATATCAACGCCAAGGCGTTTCGCGACAGGCGCATGGTGATCGAGGTGGCGGACGCCTTCGAGTATCTGGGCCGCAAATCCAGCAAAAACCGCTTCGACCTGATCATCGCCGACCGGCCCGATCCGGTCGGCCCCGGCAAGGCGCTGTTCGGCGAAACCTTCTATGACCGGGTGAAGGGCGCGCTGAAAAAGGGCGGCTACGCCACCTTCCAGACCGGCGTGCCGTTCTACCAGCCCTGGGAAATCACCGAGGCGCTGGAGGAACTGAACCGCTTTTTCCCCCGCTCCGGTCTCTATCTCTCCGTGGTGCCCACCTATATCGGCGGCTTCATGGCGCTTTCCTGGGCCACCAAGGGCGGCAAGCCGCTGGGAACGCCGGCCGGCATCAAGAAGGCGGCGGCGGCTTACAAGAAAGCAAAGCTGAAAACCGACTATTACAACCCGGCCATCCATGCCGCGGCCTTCGCTCTTCCAAATTGGATCGCAAAGCTGGTGCCTTGACGGGCCGCCGGGCGCTGCAGGCAGCGGTCGCGACCGCTGCAATCGTGCCGGTGGCAGCAGGCGCCGTTGGCGTATGGCATCCGAACTTTGTCGGGTTGGGCACCGACACCCACGGGGCGTATCTCAGCGGCCTGCTGCTCGGCATCGGCCTGGCTTTCTGGTCCTTGATTCCCCGGATTGAACAGCAGGGCCGCAGTTTCAGTCTGCTGACGGCCATCGTCGCACTGGGCGGCCTGGCGCGCCTGGCGCTGGCCCTGAGGCTGTCGGCATGGGGTCTCCCGGTCGTCCTTCCGCTGGTCATGGAACTGGGTGTCACACCCCTCCTCTGGCTGTGGCAAAGGAGGCTCGCCCGCTCTTTCCTTTTTCGGTCCGAGTGACCACATTCCGGCCAAGAAACTCCGGAATATCTCCTCATGGCATTGATCGGCCCCGGCGGACGCCCCGTCACCTCAGAGCCCGCGCAGGGCGCCAGCGGCGCCAGCCCGCATGTGAAGGATTCCGGCCTCGCCACCTTCGCCGCCGACGTGCTGGACGCCAGCCAGGCCACGCCGGTGATCGTGGACTTCTGGGCACCCTGGTGCGGTCCCTGCAAGACCCTGGGCCCACAGCTGGAGGCCGCCGTCAACGCCGCGAACGGCGCGGTGAAGATGGTCAAGATCAACATTGACGAGAATCCGGAGATCGCCCAGCAGCTGCGCATCCAGTCCATTCCCACCGTCTATGCCTTCCGGAACGGCCAGCCGGTGGACGGCTTCATGGGCGCCATTCCCGAAAGCCAGATCAAAGCCTTTGTCGCGGCGCTGGCCGGCGGCGAGCACGGCCATGACCATGAGCACGCCCATGGCGGCCCGGAACACACCGCCGAAGTGCTGGCGGTGGCGGCGGACGCCCTGGAAGCCGGCGACATCGCCATGGCGGCGCAGGCCTATGGCCATGTGCTGCAGGACGAGCCCGGCCATCCGGCAGCGGTGGCGGGCCTGGCCCGTGCCTATCTCAAAAGCGGCGACCTGGACCGGGCCCGCGCCACCTTGCAGATGGTGCGGCCGGGCGGCGAGCAGGACGAAGCCATTCGGGCGGTTGAGGCAGAGCTGACGCTCAAAGCCACGCCGCCGCCGGAAACCGGCAAGCTGGCCGAGTTGCGCGCCAAGCTGGAGGCCGATCCCAAGGACCATCAGTCCCGCTATGACCTGGCCATGGCGCTGGATGCCGGCGGCGATCGCGACGGCGCCGTCGGGGAGCTGCTGGAGCTGGTGCGGCGCGACCGCAAATGGAACGAGGAAGCGGCCCGCAAGCAACTGGTGACCCTGTTCGAGGCCATGGGACCTGCCGATCCCCGCACTCTGGACGCGCGGCGCAAGCTCTCCGGCATCCTGTTCTCCTGATGCCGCGCTACTACCACGCCTTTTCCGACCTGCCGCACTCGCTGCCGCTTTTTCCCCTGACCGGCGCGGTGCTGCTGCCGCGCGGCCAGCTGCCCCTCAATGTCTTCGAGCCGCGCTATCTGGAGATGGTGGACTATGCCCTGCAAGGCGATCGGCTGATCGGCATGATCCAGTCGGTCGAGAATGAGGAAACGGTGATCAAGCCGCGCCTCTCCGCCGTGGGCTGCGCCGGCAAGCTGGTGGGCTTCCGCGAGACCGAGGACAATCGCTACCTGATCACCTTGCAGGGCCTTTGCCGCTTCCGCCTCACCGGCGAGATGGAAGCCAAAACCGCCTGGCGGGCCGGCTTCTGCGACTTCGCGCCCTTCGCCGGCGATCTCGCCCAGCCGCCCGACGAGGAAGTGCCGCGTGAGCGCCTGCTGGCCGCCCTCAAATCCTATCTCAACACCCGCGACATGCAGGCGGACTGGAAAAGCGTGATGACCGCCCCGGCGGAGGCGCTGGTCAACGCGCTGGCCATGATGTGCCCCTTCGATCCGGCGGAGAAGCAGGCCCTGCTGGAGGCCCAGAGCTTCCAGGACCGCGCCACCACCCTGCTGGCCCTGCTGGAGATGGGCGGCGGTTCCGGCTCCACCACAGTCAACTGACCTGCTTCGACAAGGCCCGCGCCAGCATTTAAGTTCCGCCCATGGAAACCGACCCCAAACTGCTGGAGATCCTGGTCTGCCCCCTGACCAAGACTCGGCTTCACTATGATCGCGAGCGGCAGGAGCTGGTCTCCCGCGCCGCGGGTCTCGCCTATCCCATTCGTGGCGGCGTGCCGGTGATGCTGCCCGACGAGGCCCGCCCGCTGTCGGATGAAGAGCGCGATGGCCGCCGATAACAGCAAACCCGATGCGCCCTGGCCTACTGAGCTGCGCCTCAATCCGGCGCATGACCGGCTGACGGTGGCTTTCGACAATGGCGCGCATTTCGAACTTGCCGCCGAATATCTCAGAGTAGAATCCCCCAGCGCCGAAGTGCGCGGCCACGGCGCCGGTCCCAAGACCATCGTCACCGGCAAAGAGGATGTGAAGATCAACGGCCTGGAGCCGGTCGGCAACTACGCCGTCCGCATCGGCTTCGATGACGGTCATGACAGCGGCCTCTATAGCTGGGTCTATCTGCACAAGCTGGGCGCGGAAAAAGACCGGATCTGGGCCGAGTATCTGAGAGCCGCGCACAAAGCATGAGCGAGGTGCCGCCCGCACCCCCATCCAGGCGGCAGCTGCCGCCGCAGATGCGAAGCCTCGCCCGGCTGCCGCGTGGCCAGCGCATGGCCACCGTGAGAGGCCAGGACAAAGGCCGCTTCATGGACTTCTACCATCAGGTGCTCACGGTCTCCTGGCCGTGGTTCTTTGTGGAGCTGGCGGCCGCCTTTATCGGCGTCAATCTGGCATTCGCCTTTCTTTATGTTTTGGACCGGGACGGCATCGCCAACGCCCGGCCCGGCAGCTTCGCCGACGCCTTCTTTTTCAGCGTCCAGACCTTGGGGACCCTCGGCTATGGCGTGATGGCGCCCAAGACGCTCTACACCAACCTGCTGGTGACAGTGGAAAGCTTCAGCGGCATCCTGACTATCGCCCTCTTCACCGGCATCATCTTCGCCCGCTTCTCCCGCCCCTTCGCCCGGGTGGTCTTTTCCAATGTGGCGGTGGTGGCGCCGTTCGATGGCGTGCCGACCTTGATGTTTCGCACCGCCAATCAGCGCGGCGAAGCCATTCTGGACGCCAGCGTTGTCGTCACCCTGGCGCGCCAGCACACCACCGTCGAAGGGGTGACCATGCGTCGCTTCCAGGAATTGAAGCTGCTGCGCTCCAACACGGCGCTGTTCGCGCTGTCCTGGACGGTGATGCATCCGATCGACCGGGACAGTCCGCTTTATGGCCTCAGCCCCCAGGACATGATCGACCGCGACATGGAGATCGTGGTGATGCTGAACGGCCTGGATGAGATCGTCGCCGACCGCATCTATGCCCGCCACGCCTATTGGGCAGATGAGATCATCTGGAACCGGCGTTTCGTGGATGTGATTTCCGTGATGCCCAACGGCCGGCGGCTGGTGGACCTGACCCGCTTCCACGACACAGTCTCGACCTGAAAAGCTTCAGCTTTTGGCCAATGCCGGCACGCCGCCCAGAAACAGGGCGGTGGCAAAGCGGGTTGTCTCCTCGACATCGGCGCCGGCCTTGACCCGCCCGCCCAGCTCAAAGGCCACGCCTGCAACTGCCGCGGCCAGCGCGCCGCTGTCGGCCTCAGGAATGAGGCCCCGCGCCATGGCGGCCGCGATGTCTTCCTTGAGCTCGGCAAAGCCGGCCAAGACTTCCGGAGAATCCATGCGGAAAGGGTCTGGCTGGCCTTGCGGCCGCCCCTCGCGGTTTTCGGCGACGAATGCGAAGAAAGCGGCAAAGCTCGCCTGGAAGAATTCTTCTGCCGTTGCCGCGGCGAGACGCGCCTCGCGCAGCCGGGGCCGCAGCCGCAGCGCCTGCTCGTCGCGCAATGCTTGATACACTTCTTCCTTGGATTTGAAATAATTGTAGAACGTGCCCGAGGCCAGCGGCGTGGCGCGGATGATGTCGCGCACCGTGGCGGTGGCAAAACCAAGTTCGGCGAAAACCTGGCGCGCCGCCACCAGAATGGTTTCGCGGTTCTGCGCCTTGGTCAACTCGCGCCGGCTGGCTGAGGCTTTGGCTTCCATCGCGGGGAAGCTTAGCCTGTTGCGAACTTCGAAGCCACGACACTGGGCCATGACACTGGGCCACGACACTGGGGCTCAGTCCGCGCCAGACCCCACCGCCGCCGTCACATTCGCGTAACCATCGCGTGCAAGACAGCAAAGCAACTCCTGCTTGATGCGCGCAACCAGACCCGGCCCTTGGTAAACCAGCGCCGTGTAGAGCTGCACCAGGCTGGCGCCGGCTTTGATCTTGGCATAGGCGTCGGCGCCACCGGCGATGCCGCCCACACCCACCAATGTCACGGATTTTCCCAAGCGCTGGCGCATGCCGCGCAGCACCTCGGTGGAAGGCGCAAGCAGCGGCCTGCCGGAAAGGCCGCCTGTTTCTTGTGCATGCGGGGACCTGAGCAAGGGGCGCGCGATCGTGGTGTTGGAGACGATCAGGCCTTCGATGCCGCTTGTGCGCACCACAGCTGCAATCTCATCCAGCGCATGCTGATCGAGGTCAGGCGCAATCTTCAGGAGAATGGGCTTGGACTTTCCTCCACGCGCGGTGATGAGGCTGTCCAGAAGCCGGGTGAGCTCCTCACGGTTCTGCAGACCGCGCAAGCCGGGCGTGTTGGGGGACGAGACATTGACCGTCACATAATCGGCGAGCGGCGCCAGCGCCGCGAAGCCCAGGACATAGTCGGAGATGCGATCGGTGCTGTCCTTGTTGGCGCCGATATTGATGCCGACGAGGCCATCACCGCGCCGCGCCTTCAGGTTGCGCGCGGCCTGTTCCATGCCGCCATTGTTGAAGCCCATGCGGTTGATCACCGCCGCATCTTCCGTCAGGCGGAACAGACGCGGCTGCGGGTTGCCGGCCTGGGGCCTGGGCGTAACCGTGCCGCATTCCACAAAGCCGAAGCCGAACTTCGCCATCGCATCGGGCACCTGGGCGTTCTTGTCGAAGCCCGCCGCCAAACCTACCGGATTGGGAAAATCGAGCCCGAAGGCCGATACCGCCAGGCGCGGATCGTCCGCCGCGGGCCGCGGCAGCAGGGGCGCCGCGGCACCCGCCAAGGTCAAAGTCAGGTTATGGGCGCGCTCGGCAGGCAGGGCCCGAAGCAGCCCGGCGGCAGAATCGAACAGGGACATGGGGCTTACTGTTACGGCTCCTATGGACGGGCTTAAAGCCTGGCTTTAATATAGGAATATTAACCGCAACGGACGGTTTGATTCCTATGCTGAGTCACAGCCAGATCTGGCGCGCCATCGACGCCCTTGCCGCCCGGCACGGTATGTCGCCTTCGGGCCTGGCAAAGCAGGCGGGCCTTGATCCCACCACCTTCAACAAGAGCAAGCGCGGCGGCGGCGGCAGCAAGCTGCGCTGGCCCTCCACCGAAAGCCTGTCCAAGGTGCTGGCCGCCACCGGCTCCAGCCTGGAAGAGCTTGTCGCTCTGATAGCCGAAGGCGCGCCCAACACGCGGATGGTGCCGCTGATCGGCATGGCCCAGGCAGGCACCAGCGGTTATTTCGATGATGCCGGCTTTCCGTCGGGCCAGGGCTGGGAGCAGATCGCTTTTCCCGAAATCGCCGATCCCCATTGCTACGCCCTCGAGATCACCGGCGATTCCATGCTGCCGGTCTATCGCGACGGAGACCGCGTTCTGGTCTCGCCCTCCGGCTCCTTGCGGCGCGGCGACCGGGTCGTGGTCAAGACCCTGGCGGGAGAAGTGATGGCCAAGCAGCTCTCGCGCATGACCGCCCAGCGCATCGAATTGAAAAGCTTCAATCCGGCATTCGAGGAACGCCATTTCGCGTTGAGCGAGATTGTCTTCGTGCACCGCATTGCCTGGGCCAGCCAGTAAACGCGGTCAGCCGGCTATTCGTATGTATAAACGACGCCTGTCTTCCAAGGCTGCCTGGCCAGAGCCGACAGCGCCGTCTCGAGCGAGGCGCGGCTTTCAAAACTGCAGATGCTGTAGTCACCGGCCTTGACGCCGGGCAGCTTGGCGACCGCGTCGGACTTGTTGCAATCGGGGTTCGTGACCTCGGCACCGGCTTGTGTCCGGCGCACCAGGCCATAGTCGCGCTCCGATTTCGCCGTCATCGGATGGCAGGTGTTGCCGGGCCGGCATTTGTCATCGGATACCGCTTCGAACACGAACATGTCCTTGGGCAAGCCCGGCAGGGCGATGAAGCGCAGCACCACGGCATCGCCCGCATCCTTCTTGTCGGCGCTGGTCAGGCGGTAGCTGCCGTCCTTCTGCTGAGTCAGAACCGCATGGCTCACCTCGCCCGGTTTTTCCGGATTGGAAGACACTACCTTTCCGGCGCGGAAAGGCTGGACCGGCTTTACATTGCTGAACAGCGAGCCGGTGGATTGCCAGCAACCTGCCAGCAGCAGACAAGAGACGACGGTAAGAATTTTCCGCAAAGCCAGCCTCCTAATCGGGAAAGCCCTGATACTTGCGCACTCGCGTGTCGAAAGCATCGCGCGAATCCATCAGCGATAAAAGCTCGCCGGCCCGTTCCCGCATCTTCTTTTCATAGGCGGTGCGGGGCGGGCTGGCAGCCGCGGCCTTGAATTCGGCGGCAATGCGGGTCTGGTATTTCCTGAAATCAAAGCCCGCCAGCGACAGGCCGATCTGGTAATGCACCGCCACATTGTCCGGCGCCAGCTTCACGGCGCGGTCGAACAGCGCCAGCGCTTCCTTTTCGCTCGCGCCATAGGCCAGCCCGGCCAGGAAACTGCCCCCGCCCCGCACGATCTCGATATGCCAGCCGCCCAGCGCGGAGACCGCGAAAGCATTGCCGGGATCGTCGTGCACCGCCTGGTCCAGCGCAGTTTTCGACTGGGCCGGCGTGTTGGCCATTCGCGCCTTCACCGCACCGGTGATGCGGGCCTGATAGCCCAGCGCCACCGACAGCCAAACCTGGCCAAAAGCGTGATGGGGATCGAGCGCCACGGCCTGGCGCGCCAGGCTTTCCGCCCGCTGCAGACACGGCATGCAGGGAGTATCGCGCAGCACATCATCTGCCAGCACGGCGCGCGCGGCGGTTGCCAGGCCCGCGGCCGAATTCGAGCTTTCCCCGGCACGAATGGCCTGCTCGTAATCGCCGCGAGCGTAAAGCCCGTACACCTCATCGGCGGTAGCCGCTGCCGCACAAGCCGGCGCCAGCACCAGCAGTGCCAGCACGGCGGCCTTCATTTCAAAAACTCGCCGTTCAAAGCCGACCGGATCATGGCCGCGGTATTGGCGGTCCCGAACAGCGCGGCGAAGGAGCCGAAGCGCGGACCCTGCGTCTGGCCCAGCAGCACCTCGTACAACGCCCCGAACCAGGCGCGCAGCGGCTCGAACCCGTGCGCCTTGCCTACCTCATAGATGACGTTCTGTACCACCGCGCCATCCTTTTCATCGCCCAGCGTCTCAAGCTGTGACGCAAGGTCTTCCAGCGCGCCGCGCTCCTTCTCATCGGGCGCACGAAAGACCTTGGTGGGCTTCACGAAGTCTTCGTAGTAGCGCAGCGCAAAGCCGACCAGCCTGTCGAGACCGGGATTGGCCTCCGGCGACACTCGCTCCGGCGAATAGGCGCGGATGAAACCCCACAGCACATCGCGATTATGCGCATTGGAGGCCGAGACCAGATTCAGCAGCAGCGCGAAGCTGACCGGATAACGCTCCGCCGGCACCTTGCCGCCATGAATATGCCAGACCGGATTTTCCAGCCGCTGCGCATCGGTGGTTTCCGGCGCGTGATAGGACTCCAGATGGGCGATATACTCGTCCACCGCCTTGGGGATCACGTCGAAATAAAGCCGCTTGGCCGTACGCGGCTTCTGGAACATGAACAGCGCCAGGCTTTCCGGCGAGCCGTAACGCAGCCAGTCGTCCAGGCTGATGCCATTGCCCTTGGACTTGGAGATCTTCTGGCCTTCAGCGTCCAGGAACATTTCATACATATACTGCTCGGGCGGAGTGCCGCCGGCGATCTTGCAAATGGCGCTGTAGAGCGGCGCCTGGGTGAGATGGTCCTTGCCGTACATCTCATAGTCCACGCCCAGCGCCGCCCAGCGCATGCCCATGTCGGGCTTCCATTGCAGCTTGCAGTGCCCGCCCGT
>Ga0268266_10000551_pt1 | contig 52218 bp, 68 predicted proteins | sample KBSS13metaG_FD_190356 | JGI IMG/M metagenome (GOLD analysis project Ga0268266, IMG submission 190356) | Switchgrass rhizosphere microbial communities from Kellogg Biological Station, Michigan, USA - KBS S1-3 metaG (SPAdes) (version 2) | ecosystem: Host-associated > Plants > Roots > Rhizosphere...
CAGCGAGAACAGCGGCAGGCCCGTATAAGGCGGGGGATCCACCCAGGCATCGATGGTGGCGGCAGACGCGGCGCCGCTCTCAAAGGCCGCAAGCAACCGCGTGCCGGTATCGCCGCGCGCCAGCACCAGCCCCACCGCGATGGCGATCAACAGATACCAGCGCAGGCCCTGCGGATCGCGTTCGGCCAGACCGGTGCGCGGCGGCGCCAGCCGCAAGCGGCCGGGCAGGGGACGTGCCTGGTGGGCCCGCCACAATTCTTCGGCAAAGGGATCGACCCCCACCATGCGGTCGCCATGTTCGGAGACCGGGCGATGCATCAGGCCGCTGTCACGCTCCAGCCGGCGCGCGGCATCAATGGGGCGGGGCCAGGCAAAGTTTTCAAAGCCGTCAACCAGCGACAGAGCGGCGGCGGTGATCGTGGCCGCGAGCAGCAGCGCCTGCAGCGGCCAGGGCACGAAGGCGAAGATGCCAGTCAGAACCAGCGACAGGTAAAAGCCGATGAAACCGAAAGCCGGCCAGAGCAGGGGCAGAAGTTTCTCAATGGCCAGGATCGCGCGCGCGGCCGCGATGCGGCCGGCCCAGGGACCCGAACGGAACGGATCAGCCGGAAAGCCAGTCTGGGATGCGGTCCTTGGCGATGAGATCGGCATAATTCTCCCGGGGCCTTACGATGCCCCATTGCGCCCCCCGAACCAAGACTTCCGCGATCCGGGGCCGGGCATTGTAATCACCCGCCATGACCGCGCCATAGGCGCCGGCCGTCAGGATGGCCACAAGTTCGCCCGATTTGAGTTCCGGCATCTCCCGGCCGGCGGCGAACAGGTCCGAGGTTTCGCAGACCGGACCCACCACGTCGTAACGCAGACGCGCGGACGCGGAAGCCGGTTCCTTGACCGGAATGATCTCATGCCAGGCGTCATACATGGCCGGCCGGACCAGGTCGTTCATGCCGGCGTCAATTATCAGGAAATGCTTGGCCTCGCCATGCTTGACGTAAAGTACGCGCGACACCAGCACGCCCGCATTGGCGGCGATCAGGCGGCCGGGCTCCAGAGACAGCCTGCACTGCAGGCCCTTGGTCACCCGAGTGATCATGGCGCCATATTCCGACGGGTCGGGCGGGGCCATGTTGCTGTTCTCGTATGGCACACCCAGTCCGCCGCCAAGATCCAGGCGCGTGATGGCATGGCCATCGGCACGCAACGTGCCGACCAGTTCCACCACCAGTTTGAATGCGGTCTCAAAGGGCTGAAGGTCGGTGATCTGGCTGCCGATATGGACATCCACGCCGACGATCTCGATGCCCTTCAAGGTCGCGGCATGGGCATAGACCTCACGCGCCCGCGCGAAGGGAATCCCGAACTTGGTTTCGGCGGTGCCGGTGTTGATCTTGGCGTGGGTCTTGGCGTCCACGTCCGGATTGATGCGCAGCGCGATCGGCGCGCGCTTGCCCATCGCCAGCGCCACCTCGTTTAGCGCCGCCAGTTCCGGTTCGCTTTCCACATTGAATTGATAGATGCCGGCTTCCAGCCCGCTGCGCATCTCTTCGCGCGTCTTGCCGACGCCGGAGAAGACGATCTTGTTCGCCGGGATACCTGCGGCAAGCGCCTTGGCCAGCTCGCCGCCCGACACCACATCGGTCCCTGCGCCCAGCCGGCCCAGAGTTCTCAACACCGCCAGGTTGTCATTGGCCTTGGCGGCATAGGCCACCAGCGAGCCGGCCGGCAGCGAGCCCGCGAACACCTTGTAGTGCCGCTCCAGCGTGGCAGTGGAATAGCAATAGAAAGGCGTGCCGACTTCTTCAGCCAGCTTGTCCAGCCGCACGTCTTCCGCGCACAGCACGCCGTCCTTGTATTGGAAATGATGCATTCACTTACCTGGGATTCTTTTACTGGGGCGGTCCGGCTGGCGCCTAACGCCCCAATGGGTAAGGCGGCTTGGAAGGGTCGTGCTCGTCCTTGGTCTGGGCCTGACCGTTGGGCTTGACCAGATCGTTCTTCACGCCACAGGCGGCCACGGCCAAAGCGAGCACTGTCAGCAGAATGAGCTTCTTCATTTCAGCATACTCCGCCAGTGATGCAGCTGTTCCTTCACCCGCGCCGGCGCGGTACCGCCCAGGCTCATGCGCGAGGCGACACTGGCTTCCGGCGACAGCACCTTGAACACTTCCTGGGTGATGGCGGGCTCGACTGACTGCATCTCCGCCAGCGATAGCTTGTCGAGAGTCACGCCCTTGGTCTCTGCCAGCTTCACGATGCTGCCGGCAATATGATGGGCTTCGCGGAATGGCTTTTTGAGAACCCGCACCACCCAGTCGGCCAGATCGGTGGCGGTGGGAAAACCCGGCTCGCACGCCGCGCGCATCTTGTCCGGCTGGGCCGTCATATCCGCCACCATCGCGGCCATTGCCGCTAGGCAAAGCTCCAGGGTGTCGGCGGCGTCGAACACCCGCTCCTTGTCTTCCTGCAGGTCGGTGCCATAGGTCAGCACCAAGCCCTTCACGACAGCGGCCAGCGCCACAAAGTCGCCCAGCACCCGCCCGGTTTTGCCGCGGATCAGCTCGGCGGCATCGGGGTTGCGCTTCTGCGGCATGATGGACGAGCCGGTGGTGAAGGCATCCGACAGTTTCACAAAGCCGAAGGCCGGGGTGGACCATTGCACCAGCTCTGCCGCCAGACGCGACAGATGCACCGCCGCGATCGAACAGGCCGCCAGATATTCCAGCGCGAAGTCACGCGCCGAAATCGCATCCATGGAATTGCGCATCGGCCGGATAAAGCCCAGCGTCTTGGCGGTGGCGTCGCGGTCGATGGGAAAGGACGTGCCGGCCAGCGCCGCGGCGCCCAGCGGGGATTCGTTCAGCCGCTTCCTGGCATCCTCGAAACGGCCGCGATCGCGCGCCGCCATCTCGACATAGGCCAGCAGATGATGGCCGAAGGTCACCGGCTGGGCCACCTGCATATGGGTGAAGCCGGGCATGATGGTCTCGACATGCTTGCCGGCCTGCTCAACCAGCGCCCGTTGCAGCGCCAAGAGGCCCTGGTCGGCGCGCTCGCACGCCGCCCGCACCCATAGCCGGAAATCCGTCACCACCTGATCGTTGCGCGAACGCGCGGTGTGCAGGCGGCCCGCCGCCGCGCCGATCAGCTCGGCCAGCCGCGCCTCGATATTGAGATGAATATCCTCCAGCTCGCGCTTGAAGACGAAACTGCCATCGGCGATCTCTTTTTCGATCCTGGTCAGACCGTCCAGAATGGCCTGGGCATCGTCCTTGGAGATGATCCCTTCATTGGACAGCATGCGGCAATGCGCCCGCGAACCCGCCAGGTCTTCGCCTGCCAGGCGCTTGTCGAAATCGATCGAGGGGGTAATCTCCCTCATGATGGCGGCGGGGCCGGACTCAAACCGTCCGCCCCACATTTTGTTGGTGCTCATTCCTTGTTGCTGCTCATTTTGGCGTCCGAAAGACCATGACCAAGAAAATCATCATCAGCCTGGCCGTGATCATCGCTGTCGCGCTTGGCGTTCTATATGGGAAAGGCCTGCTTTCTGTCCATCAGGGGCTGGAGCCGCCCGCCGCGCTTTCGGCGCTGGCGCTAGAAAAGGCGCCCAAAACGGCCCCGAATGTGCAATTCACCGACGCCAAGGGTACCCGCTATGCGCTGGACGCGTTCCGGGGCCGCTATGTGCTTTTGAACCTCTGGGCCACCTGGTGCGGCCCTTGCGTCAATGAGCTTCCCTCTCTGGCACGCCTCTCACGCTTCGCCCCGGGGGTGCGCGTGATGGCGATAGACACCGCCGATCTCGCTACCGTGGATGCCGCCAGATTCCTGAAAGAGCACAATGCCGGAAACCTGGCCGCCTATCGCGACAGCGAGAAGGTGATGATGAAGACCTTCGGCGCCTATGCCCTGCCCATGACGGTTCTGATCGATCCGCAAGGCAAGGTCATCGCCAAAGCGGCTGGCCCCGCCGATTGGGGTTCGCCGGAGGCCGTTGCTTATTTCAAGCGGATAACCGGGACCTAGCGCGGTCCTTTTGCGTCGTGAGTTCGTCGCGCCGTCGCTCATGTACTGTTCGTACACATCGCTCGGCGCTCCTGCTAACGCCGCAAAATTCCTCGCTACTGAAATCTCTCAGCGCGTCGGGACCGGGTGCTCGCCCCGATAGTCGTAAAAACCACGGCCGGTCTTGCGGCCCAGCCAGCCGGCTTCGACATACTTCACCAGCAACGGACAGGGCCGGTATTTGGAGTCGGCCAGGCCCTCATACAGCACCTGCATGACCGAAAGACAGGTATCGAGGCCGATGAAGTCGGCCAGCTGCAGCGGCCCCATGGGATGGTTGGCGCCCAGCCGCATGGCGGTGTCGATGGCATCCACATTGCCGACGCCTTCATACAGCGTATAGACCGCTTCATTGATCATCGGCAGCAGAATGCGGTTGACGATGAAGGCGGGAAAATCTTCGGCGTAAGCGGCGGTCTTGCCCACCTTGCGCACGATCTCCAGCGCCGCCTGGAAGGTGGTGTCGTTGGTGGCGATGCCGCGGATCACTTCCACCAGCTGCATCAGCGGCACCGGATTCATGAAATGCAGGCCGATGAAGTTTTCCGGCCGGTCGGTGGCGGCGGCCAGCCGCGTGACGGAGATAGACGAGGTATTGGTGGCGATCAGGGCGGTCTTGCTGATGCGTTGGCACAGGTCCTGGAAGATCTTTTTCTTTATCGCTTCGTCTTCCGTGGCCGCCTCGATCACCAGGTCGCGGTCTTTAAGGTCATCGATGCTTTGTGTCACGCGGATGCGCGACAGCGCCGGCTTGATCTGCTCTTCGGTTATGACGCCCTTGGAGGCCTGGCGCTGCATGTTCTTTTCGATCATGCCGATGGCCTTGGACAAAGCATCCTTGTTGATGTCGTCCAGTACCACGTCATAACCGGCCAGAGACAGGACATGGGCAATGCCAGTCCCCATCTGGCCCGCGCCGATCACGCCGATTTTTTCCACTGCCATCGTCTGCCGCCTTTATTTAGTGCCGCGCTTGGCGAGTTCTTCGTCCAGCTCCGGCAGAATTTTGAACAGGTCGCCCACCAGCCTGTAGTCGGCCACCTGGAAGATCGGGGCCTCTTCGTCCTTGTTGATAGCGACGATTTTGCGGGAGTCTTTCATCCCGGCCAGATGCTGAATGGCGCCGGATATGCCCACCGCGATGTAAAGATCGGGGGCCACGGCCTTGCCGGTCTGACCGACCTGGTAATCGTTGGGCACATAGCCCGCATCCACCGCGGCGCGGGAGGCGCCGACCGCCGCATGCAGCTTGTCGGCGATGGAATCCAGCAGCTTGAAATTTTCCTTGGAGCCCAGGCCGCGGCCGCCCGAGATCACGATCCTGGCGCTGGTCAGCTCGGGACGTTCGGATTTGGACAGGGCCTCGCTGGCGAATTTCGAGGTGCCGGGATCGGCGGTGGGGGCAACCTTTTCGATTGCCGCGCTGCCGCCTTCCGCCGCCGCGGCAAAGGCCGTGGTGCGGACGGTGATGACTTTCTTGCCCGTAGGGGCCTGCAAGGTCTCGATGGCATTGCCGGCATAGATCGGCCGCTCGAAGGTGTCGGGCGACACCACTTTCAGAATTTCGGAAATTTGGCCCAGGTCCAGCTTCGCGGCCACGCGCGGCAGGATGTTCTTTCCCGTGGTGGTGGCAGGCGCCAGGATGGCGTCATAGCTCGTCGCCAGCGACAGGATCAGGACCTCCATCGGCTCGGCGAGCTGGCGCGCATATTCGGGCGCATCGGCCAGCAGCACTTTTTCGACACCGGCGATCTTGGCGGCGGCGTCCGCCACGGCGGCGCAATTCTCCCCCGCCACCAGCACATGCACGGGCGCGGAGATGGCGGCGGCAGCCGTCACGGTCTTGTGGGTCGCGTCTTTCAATGCGGCGTTGTCGTGTTCGGCGATGACAAGGCTGGCCATCAGATGACTCCATCCGCCTTGAGCTTGTCCACAAGCTCGCTGACGCTTGCCACCTTGACGCCGCCGCCGCGCTTGGGCGGCTCGGAGACTTTCAGCACCTTGAAGCGCGGCGTCACGTCCACGCCCAGTTCGGCGGGTGTCTTCTCGGCGATCGGCTTCTTCTTGGCCTTCATGATGTTGGGAAGCGAGGCATAGCGCGGCTCGTTGAGGCGCAGGTCAGTGGTCATCACCGCCGGCAGCTTCACCTCGACGGTCTGCAGGCCGCCATCGATCTCGCGCGTGATCTTGGCGCTGCCGTCACCCAGCTCGAGCGAATGGGCGAAGGTGCCTTGCGGCCAGTCCAGCAAGGCGGCGAGCATCTGGCCGACCTGGTTGGCATCGTCGTCGATCGCCTGCTTGCCGGTAATGACAAAGCCAGGCTGCTCCTGCTCGACGATCGCTTTCAGGATCTTGGCCACCGCCAACGGCTCCACGGCCTGATCGGTCTTGACCAGAATGCCGCGATCCGCGCCCATCGCCAGCGCGGTACGAATGGTTTCGGTCGCCTGCTGCGGCCCAATCGAAAGCACCACCACTTCGGTGGCCTTGCCTTTCTCTTTCAGACGCACCGCCTCTTCGACGGCGATCTCGTCGAACGGGTTCATGGACATTTTGACATTCGCCAAGTCCACGCCGCTCTGGTCCGCTTTCACGCGAACCTTCACATTGTAATCAATCACCCGTTTGACGGGCACCAGGACCTTCATGGCGTTCTTTGGTTCCCATGGACGCTTCGAGCGCCGGTCTTTTTTCGCGCCGGCCGCGCGCCATCCCGCTCTTGTGCGGTGCAAAAACTAGGCAGGGCACTCCGGCCTGTCAACGAAAGCGGGGGTTGCAGGATACGCACGGCCCAGGGAACCGGAATCCCGGTTAACCCGCACACATGCGTCATTCCGCCACAGGTCCGAAAGGCCTACTTCAGGGTGCCCAGATAGGCAACCACATCCGCCTGCTGCTTTTTGCTGGAGAGACCCGGGAACGCCATCTTGTTGCCGGGCGCCACGCGCTGCGGGCCGGCTACCCATTTGGTGAGATTGTCCGCATTCCAGATCAGGCCGGCCTTCTTCAGGGCCGGAGAATAGGCATAGCCGGGCCGGGTTGCGGACTTGCGTCCCATAACCCCCGAAAGATTGGGTCCAAGCCCATCTCCGCCGCCCTTCTGGGTGGTGTGACAGACGGCGCAGCGCTTGAAGACCTCCGCGCCGGCCTTGGCGTCGACCGCGGCGTTCGCCGCGAGAGGAAAAGCGGCCAGCAAGGCCAGCGCCGTGGAAATTTTACGAAGCATGGAAAGTTGGTCCGTTCCGATTGGCGGCGCTCTATAGCCGAATTTGTATACAAAAACAGCGTTTTTGTAGCCGGTGCCTACAGGCCGGATCTCAGGCTCCGAAAGGTCAGGCATTCACAAGTTCCACCTGGACCACGTCGGTGCGGGCCACTTCGAAGGTGGCGGCGCATATGCCCAGATAGAATTCCCAATTGCGCAAGAACTGCTGGTCATGGCCCAGCGCCTTGATGGCGCTTTCCTGTCCCTGCATGCGCACCAGCCATTCGCGCAGGGTGCGGGCATAGTCCTTGCCGAAACCGAAGGCGCCCGCGAATTTGAGGCCCGCCCGTTCCGCTTCCTGGCGGAAGCGCGCCAGCGACGGCAGCATCCCGCCGGGAAAGACATAGTGGCGGACGAAATCGCTGCGGGTGCGGTAGCCGGCGAACAGCGCGTCCTGGATCGTGATGGTCTGGATGATGGCGCGGCCGCCGCGCTTCAGACGCTCGGCCACGGTGGCAAAGTAGGCCGGCCAGTAATGCTCGCCCACGGCTTCGAACATCTCGATGGAGACGATATTGTCGAACTGGCCTTTTGAGCGGCGATAGTCTTCCAGCCGGATATCGGCATTGCCGTTCAGGCGCGCGGAGGCAAATTTGTGCTGGGCCGGCGAGATGGTCAGGCCCGTGACGGCATGGCCATCGGCGGCGGCGCGCTCGGCAAAGCCACCCCAACCGCAGCCAATCTCCAGCACCTCGGCTTTGGCCTTGTCGAACTTGCCGAGGATGCGCTCATATTTGTTCTGCTGGGCGCGGAAAAGATCGGCGGCGCCGTCAAAGAGCGCTGAGGAATAGGTCATGCTCTTGTCCAGCCACAGCGAATAGAAGTCGTTGCCGACATCGTAATGGTCCTGGATGTTGCGGGCCGAGCCGGCAATGGAATTGCGGCGCACCAGGGCGTTGTGGATCACAAAGCCCACGCGGTTGAAGATGTTGCCGTCGGAGAAATCGGAGAAGTGATCCAGGTTGAGCAGAAACAGGCTCACCAGCTTCTCGACACTGTCGGTGTCCCAGCTCCCGGCGATATATTCCTCGCCCAGGCCGATATCGCCCCGAGCCATGATCCGGCGCAGCACGTCCCATTCATGGATGTGAAAGCGCGCATGGGGGCCGGGGTTCTTCCCTTCGGCAATGGTCACTTCGCCATTAGGCGCAATGAATTCCAGCCGGCCATATTCCAGGGCGGAGAGCGCCCTCAGCCAGCTTTTCTCGATATAGGAAGCGGGTATCAGCGACATCGCGGCATTCCCATCCAGGCTTGGAAGTTCCAAGATTATGCAACTGCACGGACCAAGACAATTGCGCCCCACCGACGTCTGACGCCTATGTTGCGCCGCGGGATTTCGCGACACACGGATTGTGCCGGACGTTCTCTCGAACTTAATACGCTGCCGAGCCGCGTTCCGATCATTGGCTGCTTAACCCTGGATGAGCAGCCTTCCGTTGCCCTTCAGGCCAAGCCGGAACTTGGGCTTATGCTGGAACCCCCGCCGTGTCGATGTGTTCATTCCCTATACCAGGAAGGAATTTTGAAGATGCTTGGGACGATTCTGATCGTGGTTCTTCTGCTCCTGCTTTTGGGTGCCTGGCCCAGTTGGCCGTATAGCCGCGGCTGGGGCTACTACCCTTCAGGAACGCTTGGTCTGGTTCTGGTGATTGTGCTGGTCCTGGCCTTGATGGGCCGCGTCTGACAGGCGCCCTTCGCATCCCGCGAGAGGCCGGTATGAGCAAGAAAAGACTGTTCGATGACATCAAGCAAAATCCGTCGCGCATCTACCGCGCGCCGGGCGACGTGTTGCGTGACCGCCGCTTCGCCGATGTGGAGCGGCTAGAGATTCTGCGCGCCTGGCGCGAGAGCGAGCCAGCTCCGGCCCAGGCGGCTGAGATAGATGTGGCGATTGCGGAATTGGAAAACCGGCTCAGCATCGCCAGCGGTCATGCGGCCGAATAAGCAGGAGGCATAAATGACGACGGAAAATGGCAAGACGGTTCTGAACGCCCAGGAAGCACGCCAGGGCAAGGAACTGGGCGTGATGCGTTATGTGCTGCACATCAGCCTGGCACTCGCCGTGATCGCGGGCATCGTGCTCTACGCGATCTTCTTTCATCATTAGAGAATTGGGTTAAACGCCTAGCTGGCGCGGCCGGACAGATCCATCAGCGCGCGGCGCAGCTCCACCGGCCCGAACGGCTTCTGCAGGACTGGATGGCCTCGAAACTCTTCCGGAATGCCGCGCGCGCCATAGGCGGTGGCGAACAGGAACGGAATATCGCGCGCCTCCAGTTCCGCCGCGAAGGGAAACACGGTCTTGCCATTCAAATGCACATCCAGCATGGCCAGATCGAAGCTGTCGCTGTCCAGCAGGCGCATGGCGTCGTCCAGCCGGGGCACGACCGCCGCCACTTCATAGGCGAGCTCAGTCACCATATCCTCGATCAGGAGGGCGACGGTCATCTCGTCTTCCACCACCAGAACCCGGGGCACCATCAGGCGCAGATGCGTGTGATCGGCCGGAAGGCCGGGGATGGGACCTGGGTTCAGGCGCAGGGTGGGGCTGGCCGGATTGTTCATCCCTAACCAACGCATGTTAATCGCCTGGGTTGCCTGCGGCGGGCACGCGATGGGTTCCTAACCAGCTGACTTGGTTGCTCATTTATTACGCCTTTTATTACGCCTTTCGGCTAACCCCTTGACGGCAAAGCCACGCGCCGTCACCAAAGGCGGGCTGTCAGCTGGGTCCTGCCTTGCCTTCCGCCGAACTTTCCATCGTCGTCCCGACCTTCCAGGAGCGCGGCAATGTCGCCGAACTGGTGCGGCGTCTGGATCTGGCGCTGCCCCAGACCCGCTGGGAGGCCATTTTCGTGGATGACAATTCTCCGGATGGCACAGCGGCGGCGGTGAAGGAGATCGCCGCCGACGATCCTCGGGTGCGTTGCCTGAAGCGGGTGGGCCGGCGGGGCCTGGCCGGCGCCTGTATCGAGGGCATCCTTTCCAGCGCCGCGCCCTTCGTGGCGGTGATCGATGCCGACCTGCAGCATGACGAGAAAGTTCTGCCCGCCATGCTGGCGCGCCTTCAAGCAAATGAGGCCGATCTGGTGGCGGCCACCCGCTATGTCGCCGGCGGCTCGGCGGCTAGTTTTTCCGAAGGCCGGGGCACGATCTCACGCCTGGCGACGCGGTTGACGCACAGGCTGGTGGGCACGCCGCTCTCCGATCCCATGTCAGGCTTCTTCATGATGCGGCGCGCGAGCTTCGATGCAATCGCGCCGCGCCTGTCGCCCGCCGGCTTCAAGATCCTGCTCGATATCGCCGCCACCGCAGGCCCGGGCCTGCGCATCGCCGAACAGCCCTACAGCTTCGGCGAACGCTCCGAGGGCGAGAGCAAGTTCAATGCCCAGATCGGGGTCGAATTTCTCGGCCTGCTGCTGGCCAAGATGACGGGCGATCTGCTGGACCCTCGTTTCATCTTCTTTGCCATTGTCGGCAGCATCGGTCTTGTGGTGCATCTGGCGGTCCTGTTCGCCGGTCTTTTGCTGCTGGAGCCGTTCCGCGCCGCGCAGGTCATTGCCACCTGCGTGGCCATGACCAGCAATTTCCTGCTCAACAACGAGCTCACCTATCGCGACCGGCGTCTCAAGGGCTGGGCCATGCTGCGCGGTTTTGTGCTGTTCTGCCTGGTCTGCTCGGTGGGCGTTCTGGCCAATGTGGACCTGGCCAGCTGGCTTTATGTCGAGCGGCCGATCTGGTGGGTCGCGGGCGCAGTGGGCGCGGTGATGAGTGTTCTCTGGAACTACGCCATGTCGACTTTGTTTGTTTGGCGCGCGAGATGATCCCGGCAAGAGTCAGTCTCGCTTTGGTGGCGGCGCTGCTGATCCTGCGTGCGGTGATGGCGGGACTGCTGCCGCTGACCGCCGACGAAGCCTATTACTGGCTGTGGTCCAAGCATCTGGCGGCGGGTTATTACGACCACCCCCCCGCGATCGCTTGGCTGATCCGGGCAGGGACGTCGCTGTTCGGCGATACGCCTTTGGGTGTGCGCCTGATGGGTGTGGTGCTGTCGCTTCCCGCCAGCTGGTTTGTGTGGAAGGCTGGCAAGCTCATTCTGAATGATGAAGCCCGCGCCGCGCTGGGTGTTCTGTTCTTCAATCTCACCCTGATGATTTCGGTGGAGCTGCTGGCGGCGACACCGGACATGCCGTCGGTCGTGACCAGTGCGGCCTTTCTCTATTGCCTGGCGCGGGTGCAAGCCACGCAGAACGGCAAGTGGTGGCTGGCGGTGGGTGTTGCCGCCGGGCTTGGGCTGCTGTCCAAATTCTCGGCCCTGTTCCTGGGTGGGGGGGCGTTGCTCTGGCTGATCGTGGATACGCGCCAGCGCGCATGGCTGCGCAGTCCCTGGCCTTATCTGGGCGCGTGCCTGGCGCTGCTGATTTTCTCGCCCAATCTGGTCTGGCAGTCTCAGCATCACTGGCAGACTTTCGCTTTCCAGTTCGGGCGCGTCGGCGGCGGCCATTTCACTGTGCGCTATCTGGGCGAGTTTCTGGCGGCACAGATGGGCCTGGCCACGCCCTTCCTGTTCGTGCTGATGCTGGTTGGCTTGGGCCGCGGCACACGCCAGGACTCGGGTCTCCTGTTGCCTGCGATATTGGTATGGACTGGCACCGGCTATTTTATCGAGCATGCGCTGCATGACCGGGTGCAGGGCAACTGGCCCTGCTTCCTGTTTCCGGCGCTCGCGATTCTGGCGGCGGATGCCTTTTGGCTTCAGGGATGGCGGCGCTGGATCTCCGCGGCTGCCGCGCCCCTGGCGGCGCTGCTGCTGCTGGGCGTGTATGTGCAGGCGCTGTTTATGCCGCTGCATCTGGCCAAGGATCCGCTGGCCAGAATCCTGGGACGGGATTTCATGCCGGTCGGCGAAATCGCCGGCGTCATCGTGCGCAGCCATCTGGCCGATGCGGTTCTCACAACCGATTATGAGACGACGGCCTGGCTGCGCTGGGACCAGCCGGGCCTGAAAGTGGTGCAGGTCAATGAACCGCAACGCTATCCGGACGCACCCACCGCACCGGCGGCGCTGCTCAAGGGACGGCTGCTCTATATCGCCGAGCTGCGCCGCGACCAGCATCAGCTGGTGCAACAGGATTTCGCCTATACCGGCTTTCCCACCCAGCTCCAGACGGGGGCCGGCCTCTACATGCTCTATCCGGTTGGCAGCCCCAAAAAATCCCACATCGGGAAGATGCCTTAAGTGGTTTTGTGGAAATGAAAAAAGGCCCTGCAAAGCAGGGCCTTTTTAGAGAGCGGACACCCGAGGCGGGCTGTCGAAGGGGCTGGGGGCGTTCCGGATCGGACGTCCGCTCGCATCAGATAATGGGCAGCCCCCAAAAGCGTTCCTGTCCACCCTAAAAATTTTCATCGCCCTGCCGCGGCCATCTGCGCCTGCAAGGCGGGGGCGGCCACCTCGGCGGCATGACGGTCGGCCGAACCGAAGATCAGCGCCAGCAGCAGGGCGCCGGCGATCAGCACCTCGACCGGATGCTCAAGTATGACATTGGGAAGGCGCATCTTGCTCTCCATCGCACACCAGACCGCCAGCCGTGTCAGATCGGCGGTCTGCCTCTGAGAGCGCCGGAAAAGGCGCTGACAATGAGAAGAACCAGGAACACAACCAACAAGACCTTGGCGATGGACGCTGCCAAGCCTGCCAATCCGAAGAAGCCCATATAGCCCGCGACGAGGGCGAGAATGAGAAAGGTCAGGGCCCAACCAAGCATGCGCTATGTCCCAGAAGTCTAGGCCACAAAAACGCTGCGATCCTGCACCGGTTCCACTTGTCCACAGGCGGAACTACCGCAAGTCGACTATTGGGAAGATTTGTTGCGGTTGAGAAACATTTTGGCGGCGCCTGCAAGACCGGCGCCGACGATTGCCAGCCAGGGCGTTTCCTTGGCCAGGGCCGCGAGCAAAACCTTGGTCAGTTCGCTGGACGGCGGCGGTTTGCGCGGGCGTGAAAGCGCCATAAAGGCCAGTAGTACCAGCGCGATGGCCAACAACGCGCCGCCGGCTATCGCATATGCAACAGCAACGCCGAACGCGGCGACCAGGGCATGCGCCAACGCAAAGCCCAACAGGCCGATGCCGAAAAAAACAGCACTCAGCATGATGGCAATGAAAACCGCTTTGCCGATCAGTCGCCCGAACATGAAATTCCTGCGGGGTTTGCCATGCAGTTATATACGCCAGCCGCGCTTAACAGGAAAACAACCCTAGCGCCCGGTTCAGCGGCGCAGGAAAACCGCCCCCAGGAAAGCGCCGATGCCGCCGGCGATCAGCAGCGATTGGATGGGCTGGGCACGCACATGGGAACGCAATTCCTCGGCGTTCTCGTCCGCCCATTCCTCGGCTTCTTCCTTGTATTCCAAGGCGGTGGTCTTGGCCTCGCGGGCCGCTTCTTCCGCCAGCGCCACGGCGCGGTCCGCGATCTCTTCGGCCGAGCGCATGGCCAAGGCCGCCCGCTCGGAGGCAATTTCGCTGACGTCGCCGTAAAGGCCCTTCATGTCGCCTTGCAACGCCTGAATGTCGGCGCGCAACGCAGCCAGCCGCGCATCAATATTGCCGGTAGCCTGCTTCTTCTTGGCCATGTCTCAAATCTCCAGCTATTTCGAAATAACGCTTACGCCGCTTCTTTGGCGACGGGATGAAAGAACAACGCCTGGCCGACAGTGGCCTGCACGGTTTCGGGCAGGAACGGCTTGGCGATCAGATAGGTGGGTTCCGGCCGCTCCCCGGTCAGGAGTTTTTCCGGATAGGCGGTGATGAAGATCACCGGAATGTCGAAAGACGCCAGGATTTCGCTGACCGCATCAATGCCGCTGCCGCCTTCGCCCAGATTGATATCGGCCAGGACCAGGCCGGGACGCTCGGATTTGGCCTTGGCCACGGCGTCGTCCTTGGTGGCGGCGATGGCCACGACCCGGTGGCCGAGCTCGGTGACCAGGTTTTCCAGATCCAGAGCGATGATCGGCTCATCCTCTATGATCAGGACCTTGCTGGCGAGCTGGCTGTCGATGGTCTTCTGGGCGTCCAGGATGGCCTTTTCTACGTCCTCGGGGCTTTCATCGACGATGAAGGCGGCTTCCTCCAGGCTGAAGGCTTCGACTGCGGTCAGGAGCAGGGCGGCCCGCTTGGCCGCCGACAGAGACTTCAGCCGGCCTTCCGGGCTTTTGGTACCCGCACCGGTATTGATGGCTTCGTCGAAATGCTCGGCGCCGGACTGCCAGATGGCATGGAACAGCCGGTACAGACCGACGCGGGGCGGCACCCCCTCCATAAGCGATTGGTCTCCCGCCAGAAGCGCCGTCAGGGCGGCGCGCACATGGGTGTCCCCGCTGGCCTGGGACCCAGTCAGGGCCCGGGCGTAGCGACGCAGGTACGGCAGATGCGGCGCAAGGGTTTGCGACATACTCATGAAATGGCTCCTTCGGCCCAAAAGAAAAGCTCAGTCAAGGAACTTACGCCAGCCCAAAAAGTTCCCTAGCCTCCGGAACCATCGGGAAATCCGTACGTTTGGAACCTGGGAAGGGAACTGGAATGGGGCAGTTACGTCGCAATCAGGCGCTTGTCCGGGGTAGCCGGGTATGTGCCGCACCAGGAATTGGTTTGGCTGGCCATGACTCAGCAATGGGATACCACCTTGTCTAACGACGAAAAGCCCACCGAGAAGGCGCGCGCCATCCGTGCGCGCCAGCGGGCCATCGGGCGTGAGTTGCGGCGCATGTATGACGACGTGGCGCAGGAGCCTGTGCCCGACGACTTCATGGATCTGCTGCGCCAGATCGATGAGGCGACCGATCCGAGCGGGAAGAAGGCGTCGTGATGCACACCTCTGCCCCGTCTGCCCATGCCCCGAAGGCCGAAAACCCGGACTTCAAGACCGAGCTCCTGAGTCTGGTGCCGTTTCTCCGCGCTTTCGCGCGCTCGCTCACCGGCAACCAGGAAGCCGCCGACGATCTGGCGCAGGAGACCCTGGTCAAGGCGTGGCAGAGCAGAGCCAGCTTTATTCCGGGCACCAATCTGAAGGCCTGGCTTTTCACCATCCTGCGCAATCAATTTTATTCCGACCGCCGCCGGGCCTGGCGCCAGGCGCCCTGGGACCAGGACGCGGCCGAGCGCATTCCGGGCGGCGGCGAGGATCAGGTTCATTCCGCCGAACTGTCCGACACGGTGCGCGCCCTCAAGCATCTTTCCGATGAGCAGCGCGAGGCGCTGATCCTGGTGGGTGCCGGCGGCTTCTCTTATGAAGACGCCGCGGCCATCTGCAAATGCGCCGTGGGCACCGTGAAGAGCCGGGTTGCCCGCGCGCGCAAGACCTTGATAGAGATACTCGACGGCGGCGACGCGCTGGACGATGTCTCGCGGCCCGCAGGAGGGGACGCGGCTCGTGAGATCATGGCGCAGCTCGATCAGCTCAGCCCTGGGCGATCCGACCAGCTCGTCAGCAAGAAACGCCCCAAGTAGTCACATGAGCAGTATGGGCCGCGAGCCCGGCTGGACACTGCGCCGCCGGCTGCAGGTGATCATCACCTTGGCCTTGCTGCCGGTCGTGCTGGTCTCGATCTTCCAGGGCGTGGCGCGCGCGCGTCTGGACATGGCCAATGTTCACGAGCGGCTGCTGCAATCAGCCCGCACCGTGGCGGCGGGAGACCAGAATCTTCTGGCCGCGGCCGAACAGGTGCTGCGCGCCGTCGCCAGCCTGTCGGAAGTGCGCGGCATGAACGGCAATTGCGATGGCGTGCTGGCCGACACGCTGATCGGCGTGCGCTATTTCTCGAACCTCGCCCGCATCGACGAAAATGGCCGCGTGGTCTGTTCGGCGATGGCGTTGGCGCGGGGCCTGAATGTCAGCAATTACGCGGTCTTCCAGCAGGCCAAGAGATCGCCCGAAATGGCGGTGTCGAACGAAATGGTCAGCCAGGTCACCGGCGACCGGGTGATCGGCGGCATGCTGGCGCTGCACAAGCCGGACGGCAGTTTCGACGGCGTGGTCGCCATTTCCCTGGACGTGCACTGGATCGATTACATGATGCGCACCGCCAACCTGCCCAAGGGTGCGGTGGTGGCGGTGTTCGACCGCGCCGGCAAGGTGATCGCCACCAACAACGCGCCGGTGGGCAATGCCATCTCCCATGCGGCCATCTCCAAAAGCGTCGGCGGCGAGGAAGTGTCGACCGCTGTCGATGCCCGTGGCGAACATTGGCGGTTCGGCAATGCCGCCCTGATGGGCAATTCCATCTTCATCGCCTTTGCCATGAGCGAGGGCAGCCTGTTCGGCGACACGTATCTGCATGTCGGCCTGGATTTCGCGCTGCCCATTCTGATGATCGGCTTTGCCTGGTTCGCGATCTGGCTGGCCACCGACCGCCAGGTCACGCAATGGATCAATTATCTGCGCCGCATCGCCGCCGCCTATCGCAGCGGCCACTACGCCATCCGTCCGGACCTCGCCGATGCGCCGGTGGATTTCAAGCTTCTGGGCGACGCCCTGAGCGAAATGGCGGAAGGCATCCAGGACCGCGACCGGCGCCTGCGCGAGGCGGTGGACCTGAAGACCACCCTGATCCGGGAAATCCATCACCGGGTGAAGAACAATCTTCAGATCGTGATGAGCCTGCTCTCCATTCAGGCCAACCAGGTGAAGGACCTGGGCGCGCGCGAGGCGCTGCTGCAGGCCCAGACACGCATCAATGCCCTGGCGCTGGTCCATCGCATCCTCAACGAGCTGGAAGATCAAAGCACGCTGGATATCCGCGACCTGCTCGATCAGCTCTGCCACCAGATCGCCGGCGGCATGGGCAAGGAGAATGTGCGGGTGGAGGTCGATGTGCCCAGCCGCGTGGTGACGGGTAGCGTGGCGGTAGCCTTGGCTCTGTTCACGGTGGAAGCGATCACCAACATCTTCAAGCATGCCTTCCCCGACGATCGCGAAGGCGTGATCCGGGTGACCATGCGGCCCGCGGAGGGCGGCAAGCTGATGCTGTCCATCGCCGACAACGGGCTGGGCTTTGCGATGGACACGACCGGAAAAAGTGTGGGCAGCCGTCTGATCAAGACCTTCGGCCTGCAGCTTGGGGGCATGTCGACCGTCCGGTCCGAGCCAGGCAAGGGCACGGTGGTCGAGCTGGTGTTTCCAGACCCGGATCTAAAAGAAGACAAGCCACTGATCTGATTTGTATTTTTATGGCGGCTGCGAGGGCATTTCGTCGCTGGCAGTCATGCGTTTGTGGCTATTTTCCTTAAGCGTCGAATGCTTATGTTCCGGCGCGAATCGGCAGAGAGTTTGAGCTCATGGCAGACACATTCGACGCAATCGTGATCGGGGGCGGCCCCGGCGGCTACAACGCGGCGATCCGCCTGGGCCAGTTGGGCCTTTCCGCGGCCTGCATCGACAAGCGCGGCAGCTTCGGCGGCACCTGCCTGAACATCGGCTGCATCCCTTCCAAGGCGTTGCTGCACGCGTCCGAACGCTTCCACGAAGCCGAAAACGATTTCGCCAAGCTGGGCATCAAGGCCAAGGTCGATCTCGATCTGCCGGTGATGATGGCGCAGAAGAGCAAGGTGGTGGGCGACCTCACCCGCGGCGTGGAATTCCTGCTGAAGAAGAACAAGGCCGAGGCCATTGTCGGCGAGGCGAAGATCACCGCGCCCGGCAAGGTCGAGGTGAAGCTCGCCGACGGCAAGACCCGCACCCTGACGACCAAGAACATCATCATCGCCACCGGTTCGGATGTGGCGCCGCTGCCCGGCGTGGCCATTGACGAGAAGCAGATAGTTTCCTCGACCGGCGCGCTCTCGCTGGGCGCGGTGCCCAAGAAGCTGCTGGTGGTCGGCGCCGGCGTGATCGGGCTGGAATTGGGTTCGGTGTGGGGCCGGCTTGGCGCGGAAGTGACGGTGGTGGAATTCCTCGACCGCGTCACGCCGGGTATCGACCTGGAAGTCAGCAAGGCGTTTCAGCGCGTCCTCACCAAGCAGGGCATGACCTTCCATCTTTCCAGCAAGGTCACGGGCGTCGAGAAGAAGGGCGCCGGCCTGAAAGTCACGATCCAGCCCGCGGCCGGCGGCGACAGCCAAGTGCTGGATGCCGATGTGGTGCTGGTGGCGATCGGGCGCATTCCCTACACCGCGGGCCTTGGCCTTGCGGAAGTCGGAGTGCAACTCGACAAACGCGGCCGCGTCATCACCGATCATCACTACCGCACCAATGTGGCGGGCATCTATGCCGTTGGCGACTGCCGCGAAGGCCCCATGCTGGCGCACAAGGCCGAGGACGAAGCCACGGCCTGCGCTGAGATCATCGCCGGCAAGGCGGGGCATGTGAACTACGACGCCATTCCGTCGGTGGTCTACACCTTCCCGGAAGTGGCGACGGTGGGAAAATCCGAGGAAGAGCTGAAGGCCGCGGGCATCGCCTACAAGATCGGCAAGTTCCCCTTCACCGCCAACGCGCGCGCCAAGACCATCGCGGCCACCGACGGCTTTGTGAAGATTCTCGCCGATGCCAAGACCGACAAGGTGCTGGGCTGCGCCATCATCGGGCCGGAAGCGGGCAATCTGATCGCCGAAGTGGTGCTGGCGATGGAGTTTAGCGCGTCATCGGAAGACATTGCCCGCACTTGCCACTCGCATCCAACCTTGACGGAAGCGGTGCGTCAGGCCGCGATGGGCGTAGAAGGTTGGACTATGCAAATGTGAATTCGCGCGTGAGCGCGCATTCATCCCCGGCGAGCGGGTCCATAGCGACAGCGTATGGACGCCGCGAGGGAAGGGATCCAGCCGTTTAAGGTCAGAGCGAACTCAGCACCCAGGTCAGGCCGCCGATCAGCGCAAAGAAGCCGAGCCAGGTCAGGCAGAACATCACCGCGCAACGGTGTTCTTCCTTGCGGGTCATACCGGTGTGAGCCGGATGGTGATGAACCAGAGCCATGATTGCTCCCGTGTCAGGTCACGGAAAGAATCCTACGCTCGATTCCCTGCTCGCAGAATGGTCATTCGTCTTTGCGGCGCAGCAATAATCAGCGGGATTTTAGCTGCACATGCTCAGGGCGCACGCCCATGCCGATGAAGCGCGCCGGAAACTGGCGCGCCCAGGGCCAGGCGTTCAGCAGGCGGAATATCCAGGGCGGCTTCGGCGTCTGGGTGGCGCGCAGGGTCGGCGCCAGCAGCGCGTTCTGCGCCGCAACCTGAAAGCTCTGAATTACCTTGGTGGGAAATTCCCGCCGCGCCTGCACCTTTTCCAGATCCGAAAGCCGGGGCACGCGCTTCTGCAGCACCGGCCCCAGAATATTGGCCGTGGCCACCGCATCCTGAATGGCGAGATTGATGCCGACGCCGCCGATCGGCGACATGGCATGGGCCGCATCGCCGATGCAGACCAGGCCTGGCTTCGCCCACGTCTCCAGCCGGTCCACCGCGACGGTCAGCAGCTTGACCTGATCGAAATCGGTGATGGCGTCGTCCATACGGGCCGCGGCGAAGCCGGCGATCTGCTTCAGCCGAGCTCGGAACTTGTCGAGGCCTTCCGCCCTGATCGCCTTGAAGCCGCCTTTGGGGATCAGATAGGCGCATTGCCAGTAATCGCCGCGATAGATCATCACGAACAGCTGGCCGCCGCGCGCCTTGCCCACCAGATCGACGGGATCGCCTGGCAGAACGGGCAGGCGCAGCCACAGCACATCGAACGGCGCCCCAAGGTCGCGCACCTTCAGGCCGGATTTGTCGCGCAAGGCGGAATGCCGCCCATCCGCGGCGATGGTCAGGCCGGCCCGGATCTGCAGATCGCCTGCGGGGGCTTTTGCCAGCACGCCGCAGATGTGCTCGCCCTTTTCACCTTTCCTTCTCCGCAAGATTCTGGCTTCCGTCTCCATCAGCAGATGAAAGGTGGGCAGCTTGCGCGCCTCCCGCGCCAGGAAATCCAGAAAATCCCATTGCGGCATCAGGGCGATGAATTTGCAGGCTGTGGGCAGGCGCGAGAAATCCCCGATGGTCAAGTGTTCGTCGCCGATCTGAAGATTGGCGGTACGGATTTTCGTATGCGGCAGTTTTAAGAATTCCTCCAGCAGCCCCAGCTCCTGCATGATCTGCAGGGTGGAGGGGTGGACCGTGTCGCCGCGGAAATCTCTCAGGAAATCCTTGTGCTTCTCCAGCACCGTGACATCGACCCCGGCCCGGGCCAGCAGGAAGCCGCACATCATGCCGGCCGGCCCGCCGCCGGCGATCACGCATGTGGTGGAGATGCTTTCCAAGCCTTTGTCCGCGCCCGCTTTTGATCTAACCTGAACGCCATGCGCGCCAATCGTATCCGTGAATTGTGGGCAGCGGGCAAGCCGGCCCTGAACTGCTGGATCACCCTGCCGGGGACCCTGGCGGCGGAGATGCTGGCGCATCAGGGCTGGGACAGTCTGACCGTCGATCTGCAGCATGGCGGCAGCGACTTCGCCTCCATGTGCGCCATGTTCGCCGCCATTTCCACCACCGACACCGTCCCGCTGATGCGGGTAGCATGGAATGCGCCGGGCGACGTGATGCGGGCGCTGGATGCCGGCGCCTATGGCGTGATCTGCCCCAACATCGACAATCCGGAGGAGTGCGAGCGTTTTGTCGGTGCCTGCCGCTATCCGCCCGAAGGCTATCGCAGCTTCGGGCCCAAGCGCGGGCTGCTCTATGGCGGCAAGGATTATGTCCATCACGCCAACGAGACTCTGCTAGCCATCATCCAGATCGAGACCTTGAAGGGTCTGCAGAACGTCGATGCTATCGCCAAGGTGAAGGGGCTGGACATGCTCTATGTCGGGCCGTCGGATCTGGGCCTGGCGCTGGGGCGGGAGGCGCGGCAGAACCAGACCGATCCGGTGGTGATGGAGGCGGTGGACAAGATCCTGGGCGCGGCCAAGGGCGCGGGGCTGAAGGCCGGCATGCATTGCACCAGCGCCGAATATGCCGAGGAGATGATCGCGCGGGGCTTCGATTTCGTCACGGTGATCTCGGACGAAACCTTGCTGGCGCGGGGCGCTGCCGAACGGGCGAAGTTCAGCTGATGCTTGTTTTGGCATGAACGGCGCTGAAGCCCTGGTTCACACGCTGGCGGACAGCGGCATCGAAATCTGCTTCGGCAATCCGGGCACGTCGGAGATGCATGTCGTGGCGGCGCTGGATCGCGAGCCGCGCCTGCGCGGCGTGCTGTGCCTGTTCGAAGGCGTGGTGGCGGGCGCGGCCGACGGCTATGCCCGGATGGCGGGCAAACCCGCCGCGACCTTGCTGCATCTGGGGCCGGGTTTCGCCAATGCGATCTCGTTTCTGCATAACGCCCGCAAGGCGCATCAGCCGGTGGTCAACATCGTCGGCGATCATGCCACCTCTCACGCAAAATATGTGCAGGCGCCGCTGACCTCCGACATCATGGCGATATGCGGTTCGGTTTCCGACTGGGCGCATCACTGCCGTGGCGTGGCCGAAGCGGCTCGTGACGGCGCCCGCGCGGTGCAGGCCGCGATGACCGTGCCGGGCCAGATCGCGACTTTGGTGCTGCCCGCCGATGCCGCCTGGAGCGAGGGCGCTGCACCCGCGCCGCGGCTGCCGGTGGCGGCGGCGAAGACGGTCGAGCCTGCCGTGATCGAGCAGGTGGCGGCGGCGCTGAGATGCGGCAAGCGCAGCGCCCTGCTGCTGCGCGGCCGCTGCCTGCAGCGCGCGGGCGTGGAAGCCGCGGGCCGCATTGCTGCCAAAACCGGTGCGCGGCTGCTGCATGACTATTTTACCCCGCGGGCGACGCGGGGCGAGGGGCTGCCGGAAGTCGAGCGCATTCCCTATTTCTCCGAACAGATTGTCGAGGTGCTGAGGGGGTTGGAGCAAATCGTACTGGTGGGCGCGCCGGCGCCGGTCAGCTTCTTTGCCTATCCCGACAAACCCAGCTGGATGACGCCGGAAGGCTGCGATCTGCTGACCCTGGCCGAGCCGCAGGAAGACACGGTCGGCGCGCTGCAGGCGCTGGCGGATGCACTGGGCGCACGAGGGGCCGGACGTCTGGTTCAGCGGATCGTCCCGGCGCTTCCCGCCGACGGCGCGCTGACCCCGGACAGCATGGGCGCGATCGTCGCGCGCTTCATGCCCGACAATGCCATCGTGTCGGATGATTCCCTCACCGCCGGGCCGGGGCTGCAGGCGCATCTGCCATACGGCCCGCTGCATGACTGGCTGCTGCTGACCGGTGGCGCCATCGGCGATGCGATGCCCATGGCGGTGGGTGGGGCCCTGGCGGCGCCGGACCGCAAGGTGATCGCGGTCTCGGGCGATGGCGCGGCGATGTATTCGCTGCAGTCGCTCTGGACCATGGCGCGCGAGAAGCTGGATGTGGTGACCATCGTCTGTGCCAACCGCAGCTACAACATCCTGAATGTAGAGCTCGGCCGGGTGGGGGCGCTCAATCCCGGCCCCAAGACGCTCGCCATGCTCGATTTGCACAATCCGGAGCTGGATTTCGTGAAGATGGCGCAAGGCATGGGCGTGGAGGCCAGCCGCGCCGCCACCACGCGCGAGTTCGCGTCTCAATTCGCCGACGCCATGGAGCGGCGTGGACCGCGGTTGATTGAAGCGGTTTTGAGTACTTGACGGTCCCGCGCTCAAACCGAATCTAACTAGGGGCGCCCCAGTTCCGCATCGTTGATGTAACGGGGATCGAATCCAGCCGTGGCGGCATTCATATCAATCGCATCGCCCCAAATTGCCCGGCGGGCGTCTGCGTCCAGCTTCCAAAAAGCATCCAAGGAGTCGTGGTTGGCGAAATGTGGCCAAAGGGCCGGTGTCCCGACAATCTTGGCGAGCGCCGTTCTTGCAATGTGTTCGATCACCAGTTCCTTTTTTAGGACATCTAATCGGATGTCTCGGTCAAACACTTCTAGGTACCTGTTGTCGTTTAGGTGTTCGTCGGCGCTACGCAGATCATAAATCTCGCCCATCAAATCGTGATGGCCCGGACCGATAAATAGTTCTGTCTTAGACTTGAATTGCGCTTTGGTGCCGCCGATGGAGGGCAAGATTAAGCCGTCAATGCAACGCGAATACTGATGAACGCGCTCTACGATGTCCTGAGTGGTCCGCGTTTCAGTGTATATCCGAAGAGTTCGGAACAAGCGCCAATGTCCACCTTTAATGCCCGCATCCGCGATGCCGTGCAGGTTCTCCCCAAGTCTTAAACTTTCAAGAAGTTGCGCCATAGTGATTTCAGGATATCGAGCGGCTATTGAGGGTATAGGGCTATCAAATTCATCCAGCGATCTGACGGAAAGGACGCTCTGCTCAAGGCCACCCAAGATGAGGAGCGGTTTGTGCGCCGGAGTAAAATCGCTGGCCAACTGAAGGCCCACATAGGCGTTGTAAGCGCGCTGCTTCAGCTCTTTGCTTTCTGCATCTAGATTGCTTGGTGCCGTGGACGGCATCGTTGCTGCGAGAAAGACATTGCACTCGCCCAAATGTTTGACGGCGATGGACCCCATCCATTCCCGCCAGTGCTGTTCCAGGGGAAATTGTCCATTGATGACAATCGACAACTTGCCCCTCTGGCTGGACTTTGCGGCCTGCTCGACCTTGAGCGCCAGCGCGACAACTGCATATTTGTCGCTCTCGTTTAACCAATCGATCGCCATGGGTCAGAAGGTAGTGAATCGTCGGGTAACGGCAACCCCACGGCCGCAAGCCGGTTGACCTCCGGGTGCTGCGCCAGCACGTCTCTCGGACCGACTCGGACGGTTACGTCTCGTGTGGTGGGTGATAAGCACTTACAGCACAAGTGTTTTGTTCCTGGTGGTCAGGCTAATCGAAGGCGTGAGCCAATCAGGACGCGATCGCGTAAGCTAGTGTCGGTGGACGGTGCAGGGAGGGTCCCGTACGAACCCCCTTCGGCATATGGATATGTCTCTTGATGTTGGCGTGTCTCGCGCAGGCCGAAACTGTGTCCGCGCAAAGCACATATTGCCAGACACCCGACGAGAGCCTTTTGCCCCAGGGTGGTCCGCCCGATGACCAGAAGATCGCGCTCTACAACCAGCAGATCCTGCGCTTCAAGGCCTGCACAACCCCAGACCCGGGCGCTGCCGAAGTCGAACGCATCCGGACGGCCGCCATCACCGCGATCCGGCATATCTCCGACACGGCCAACACACAGATCGCCGATATCCAGGCCAAGATGGAGATGGCCCGCACCGGGCGTGCCGCCGGACCGGCTTCCGATACGCAAGCAGCGTCTTTCCCGGCGCCCGAGTGCAAGGAAGCCGACCGGTCCCTGCTCGAGCCCAAACGCAAGAACGGCAAGATCGTCCGGTCCCTGGACGTCATCAGCCCGGAATATGAAGAGCAGGACCGGAAACATAAGACCTGTGTCGATACCTATATCCAGCAGGCGTTTGGCGAACTGCGGCAGATCGGCACCGCGGCGGATGCGGAAATCAAACTGATCCGGGATGACGCCAACAGCCGGATCGAGCGCCTCAAGGCGCCGCCGCTTGCGCCGGGTATCGGCATGGTAAATTGGCGCGAAAACGGAGTTGAAAACGTGACGGTCGAGGGCCAGCGCCTGCGCCGAAGCCGGGATACGCCCAAAGGCGAAGGCGATCCTGATGTCATTGCCTGCCGGACACCACAACAGCTCGCGGATTCCCGGTTGCCGGGTCCGGAAATCTGCAAGCGCAACCGGGACTGGGCAGCGCTCTACAAAGCCGGGATGGACATCAGCTCCGACGGCCTGTCCGTCGTCCCGAGCGAAAAGAGCCGCACCACCAACAAGGCCGGCCTGACCTGCGTCCACGGCACCTTCGGTGGCCGCTATGAGGAGCAGGTCACCAATGAGATTTGCTATTGACCGGAGACGTCTCCTGTCCTCACGGGCGAACGCGGATGATTGTCTTGCCCGTGTGTCGCTCGGTCGGATTGAAGGCGGCGACGGCATCGTCGAGAGTCGCGACGGTGCCGATATTTGTCCGCAGCCGTCCGTCCCGCACCCGCTGGACGATTTCACCCAGTTGAGCGCGATCAGCCTCGACAACGAAGTCGACCGCCAGGCCGTCGATGGGCCGCGCCTCTGCCGGCCCGACGATGGACACCAAGGTCCCGCCTGCGCGAACCAGGCGCGCGGATCGCTTGCCGATGTCGCCGCCGATGAGATCGAACACCAGATCGACCGGACCCACGTCTTCCAGCGTGTCCTTCCCGAGATCGACGAACTCGTGTGCGCCGAAATCCCGCGCTTTCTGACTGTCGGCGGTGCGCCCGGTGCCGATGACATAGGCGCCGAACTCACGCGCAAGCTGCGCCACCGCCGAGCCGACCGCGCCCGCGGCGCCGTGCACCAGGACGCTCTGCCCTGCCCGGAGGCGGCCATGATCGAACAGTCCTTGCCACGCCGTCAGGCCCGAGATCGGCAAGCTCGCACCCACCGTGAAGTCGACGTCGCCCGGCAGCGGCGCAAGGTTGCGTGCCTCGATTGCCAGATATTCCGCCAGGGTGCCGTCGCGATACCAGTCGGCGAGGCCAAACACGCGTTGGCCTACCGACAGTCCCGTCGTGCCATAGCCGAGCGCGGTGACCACGCCGGCCAGTTCGTGACCGGGGATCGAGGGTGTCCGGTCGCGGCCGAGGCGATCGGCCCAGGTCGAGGGCCATGTCAGCTCGGTTGGGACGAACCCCGACGCATGAACCCGAACGATGACGTCGTTTATCGCGGCCTTCGGCTCGGGCCGCTCCATCAACTTCATTCCGGCCGTTCCCGCAGCCTGGTCGGTCACAAGGATTGCCTTCATCGTTCACCTCCTTGCAGAAAGTATGTCGCCGTCTTTCGACTTGCCGCAAGCCGAGTTCCGAATTTTCCGAACCCGGAAACCTGCAAGTGCAGACGGAACTGCGGACCGAAGACGTCGCGCTGGTTGGGAATCCTCCTCGCGGCTATGCCGCTCGTCGGGCGCCCGCTTTTCCAAGCTCGGTTTCGCTCGCTAAGAAAAGCTAGGCGTGGTGGCCCCGGTCTGAGTCGAACAGACACGTCCCTTTCGGAACAACGGATTTTAAGTCCGGTGCGTCTACCAATTCCGCCACGGGGCCGCCAGGCAGATCAAATACTTAGGAACAGGCGATTGCGCAATGGAGTGCGGTTACGCCGCCGCCGGCGCGTCGAGGAATGTCGTTCAGCCAGACCTTATAAATTTTCCGAGGCTGAATAACCCCGTTCGAGATCGCCGACCGTAAAGCACCATAGGCACCCCCACGGAGAGACCTATGACGTTCAAAGCAAGATTGCGGCGGCACACGGCTTTGGGCCTGACCCTGTTGGCCCTGACAGGGCCGGCGGCGGCCCAGACAAACAGTCTGGTCGACATCAGCGTGGTCAACCGCAACACGGGTGAGACCTTGCGGACCTGGTATCATCACGGGCGGTCCTATGTGGCCGGCAACCCTGGGGCGCGTTATGGCCTGCGCTTCACCAATCATACCGGCCGGCGCGTTCTCGCCGTGGTCTCGGTGGATGGCGTGAACATCATCACGGGCGAAACAGCGAATTACAATGAGCGCGGATATGTGCTCAGTCCCTGGGAAACGATCGACGTGAACGGCTGGCGCAAGAGCCAAACCACTATCGCCGATTTTGAATTTGCACCGCTTAGTGGCTCTTATGCGGCCCGAACGGGGAGACCCGGCGATGTCGGCGTGATCGGGATGGCGGTATTTGAGGAACGCAAGCCGTTGCCTCCACGCCCGCTCGATTCCGAAATGGCCAGGCCCATGCCAGACATCGCGCGACAGGCACCAATGATGATCCCTGCCCCGCGGGCTGCTGCTCCCGCCCCGCCCCCGCCTCCCGCCGCAATGATGTCGCCAGCTCCTGCTGGAAGGTTCGCATCCGGGGAGGCTGCTGGCGCCTCGACAGCGCGAGCGGATGAAAAGCTCGGAACTGGGCATGGCGCCAGCGAGTGGTCGGTCATCAATATCGTGGATTTCGTCCGTGCGACGAATGCGCCGCAAGCGATAACGTCGATTGAATATGACACCTGGGCTCATCTCGTCGCCAACGGCGTCATTCCTGCCTATGCCGGTCATCATCCCCGCGCGTTTCCGGGGGAGCCGCGCCTCAGCTACGTTCCCGATCCGCCTCCCTATCCGGAGCGATAATTCCATCCCTGGCAAGTCTGGTTTAGACTTGGTGTCAATGGCGCGGGACCCGGCGGTTGACGAGGATTCTGAGTTGCTCCGCGCCTATGTGGACGGAGACCAGGACGCGTTTGCGCTGCTGTACGACAGGCACGACCAGGCCTGTTTCAAATTTATCCGTCGCCTGTTGGGATCGGCCGGCGCGGACGCGGAGGATTTGCACCAGGAAACATGGCTGGCGGTATCACGCCATGCCGCCAGCTTCAATCCGCGCAAAGCCGGCTTCGCGGCCTGGCTCTATACGATCGCCCGCCGCAAGGTGTGGGACCATTTTCGCAAGCAAAAGATCACGCACCTTGTATCGGGACAGGAAGATCTGATGGCAGAGGTCCCGGACTCAGGACCAACGCCCCTCGAGCAGGCTGAAAGCCGCGAAACGGCACTCGCTATTGTGAAAGCGGTCGAGGCGCTGCCGTTGGTGCAGCGTGAAACCTTTCTTCTGTTTGTCGAATGCGGGTTGAGCCTCGAGAAAATCGCGGAGATCACGGAGGTGAGCGCGGAAACCAGCAAGAGCCGCTTGCGGTACGCGCGTACTTCCTTGAGGCGGCTATTGTCTGAACGGGAGGCCATCGATGGTTGATCCGACCCCAGACCCGATCGATCAGTCTTATCGCGACGCGGAGATTCTTTTGACGGAACAGGCAGAGAGATCCGCCCGCCGGGCTCGCATCCTGGCCGCTGTCGCGCAGGACAAAGCTGTCAATCCTATGGAGCGACAGACCCCGGCCCCAGGTTTCGCGTCCCGCTACGGATGGCTGGTGGCTGCAAGCGTGATGCTGGTTTCGGGCTATCTGGTCTTGAAATTTTTGCCGTTGCAACAGCTTGGATCGCCGCCGGCTACGCAAACAGCTGCGGTCAAGCCACCTCAGAAGAATGAAAGGACGGCTGCCTTGTCGCCGTCCGCTCCCGTGCCCGACCTGTCGGTATCTGCACCCGCAGCGCCAACGCCAAGCGCTTCGGATCAGGCACCGATCGTCGCGCGGGGGCGAACGACCTCTTCCAGTAAACAGGCGGCTTCGGCGGCCGTGCCACCTCCCGCCACCAGGGTCGCTCCTTCATCCCCAATGGCGGCAGCTCCTCCTCCGCCGCCACCACCCGCTGCGGCACCGCCGCCGCCGCCCGCTACGGTGGCGGAAGCGGCGCCTCCGCCCGTGGCTGCCCGGCTTGCAGCGCCTGCGGCTCCGGCACCCGTGCTGAGGGCAGACGCAGCCAAGCCAATGGGCATGCTTGGGGCCAACCCGGGCTTCGCCGAACTTCACGCCGCAGCCGGCGCCGGTCGCGCCGCCGAAGTCCAGGAATTGCTCGATCGTCACGTTCCGGTCGACAGCGCGGATGCCAACGGCGAAACGGCGTTAATGAAGAGCGTGCGGGCGGATCAGCCCGCGACGGCCGCGCTCTTGGTCCGTTATGGTGCCAGTCTCGACAAGAAAAACAACGCGGGGTTCAGTGCGCGGGATCTCGCTGCACAGGTCAACGATCCGGCACTCAAGCGGGCACTGGGCCTTCAACCCTGATGCGGCGGCGTATCGCCAGCATCAACGACCTGCCCATCCGGGAAGCCGAGCGGAAATTCCACTGGCCGCTCGGCCGGCGCCCGGACGCGCACGCCGGGCTGAGTGAACTCGGCCTTTGAACATCTTCGGGCGCGATTCTGGGGAATTGTGAAGCACCACTAGCGGCGCTAGCTTGAGCCCGGGGTTGAAGCTCGGGAAGCGCGATGCAGAAACAGATGGCAACGGGCTGGTCTTTGCAGAGTGCCGTTTTCGCCCTTGTGCTTGCGCTTTTCCAGATCGGACCCGCCTTCGGTCAGGGCGCTGACGGTCTGGCAAACTCCCTCTCGACCCTCTATCGCACGTCGAATGCAGAAACCCGTTCGATCTCGCCCGAAAATCCGACCGGCGAGCGCGGCAAAGGCGCCATGGCCACCACTGGCACCGGCCAGAACGCGTCAAAATATCTGGGCCGGGGCTGGAAGGTCAGTCCGTCCATCCTTGTAAAGGCCGGTGAGGTTGCAACCCTGGCCGACGCCAACGGCACGGGCGCCATCCAGCATATCTGGCTGACGCCGGCGGTGGCGGCCACGACCACTTGGCGAAGCCTGATCCTGCGCATCTATTGGGATGGGGAGAAAGCCCCTTCCGTCGAGGCGCCGCTGGGCGATTTCTTCGCCATGGGGCTTGGCCAATATGCCCAGGTGAATTCCTTGCCCGTCACGGTCAATCCCGGCAGCGCCTTCAACAGTTATTGGGTGATGCCGTTCCGCAAGCATTTCCGCATCGAGGTCGAGAATCGCGCCGCGACCAATGCCACGCTTTACTTTCAGATCGACTATACGCTCAGCGATGTCCCTGCCGATGCCGGCACCTTTCACGCCCAGTTCCGTCAGGTGAAGGTGCTGCCCGACAAACAGGACTATGTCATTCTGGATGGCGTGGGCGGCCAGGGCCAGTATGTCGGCACCTATATGACCTATGGCATCGGGCAACGCGGCTGGTGGGGCGAAGGCGAAATCAAATTCTTCCTGGACGGCGATCGTGAGTTTCCCACCATCGCCGGCACCGGCACCGAGGATTACTTCAACGGCTCCTACGACTTCGTCAGCCCGCTCAACCGCGAATATCAGCCTTTTTCCGGCCCCTATTCCGGCCTGGTGCAGGTGTTGCGCCCCGAAGACCGGGAAACAGACACACGCTTCGGCCTCTATCGCTGGCACATCACCGATCCGGTGCGGTTCAAGTCGGGCCTGCGGGTCACGATTCAGGGCCTGGGTTGGCAGACGGTCGGCGCGGACCGGGTTTACCGGCCCATCCACGAGGCCATCTCGTCCGTCGCCTTCTGGTATCAGCGCGAGCCCCATCATGCCTATCCGGCCTTGCCGCAGGACGCGGAGCTTCAGCCCGCGCGCCGCTGAACGCCCGTAGCGGCGCCGGATCATGTGGCGCTGCACAAAAGGGTGCGGTGGCGAAAACCCCCGTATTGCGCCGCTTGTTGGTAATCCGAGAGGCTTGTCCAACCTGGATTTGACTTGGCTCCCGCCGCGCCGGAAAATTCGCCGAAAATATAATCCTGTGTTCTGGGGGATCAGATGACCTATCGCACCTCGCGCCGCCAAGCCGTCGGAGTCATAGGGGCCGCCGCCGGCATGGCGGGCGCCGCGATGCCCGCAGCTGGCGCACCGGCCGCTTCGCCACTGCACGAGCCGACACCGCCGCCGGTCCAGGTCCCGCGCGGCGACCTGGTGAATGTGCTGGAGTACGAAGCCCAGGCGCGCTTGGCGCTGGGACCGGCCAAGGTCGCTCCGATTTTGGGCAGCGACCGGACGGTCACCGATCGCATCACCTTGCGGCCGCGGATGAACATCCCCACGCGGGATCTGGACCTGACCAGCACCTTGTTCGGCGATGAACACTTCACGCCGATCATTGTCGGCCCGATTGCCGATCAGAAGCGCTTTCACCCCGAGGGCGAAGTCGCGATGGCGCGCGGCGCCTCCGCGGCCAAGGCCGCGATGGTCATCAGCAGCGATTCCAGCGTGCCGCTGGCGGCGATCGCCCAGGCCGCCACCACGCCTCTGTATCTGCAGGTCTATGCGAACAGTCCCAAAGTGAAGGATGTGCTGGCTGAGGCGGGTAGCGCCAAGGCCAAAGCGGTGATCGTGACCGTCAACGCCGGCACCTCCGCCGGTGGTCCAGCGTCGTCGGCGCACATCGATTGGGCCGGTGTCGACACGGTCGTCAAGGGCACCTCCCTGCCTGTGATTGTGAAGGGCATCACCAGTCCGCAAAACGCCAAGGAAGCCGTCGCCCATGGCGCCAGGGGAGTGGTGGTGTCGAACTATCGCGGTGGCAATGCGGCGCTCCCGGGCACGTTACTTCTTGTATCGCCGGTGGTTGAGGCGGTTGGCGCGTCGGTGCCTGTGCTGGTCGATGGCAGCTTCCGCCGCGGCACGGACATTGTGAAAGCGCTCGCCTTCGGTGCGAAGGGCGTGCTGATCGGCCGGCCGGTGATGTGGGGCCTGGCGGCCTATGGCGCCGACGGGGTGCAGGGCGTAGTCGAGATGCTGCAGACCGAACTGGCGCGATATATGTGCATGTGCGGCCGTCCGACACTCGCGGCGGTCAACGCCAGTCTGGTGCGGGTGCACGCGCCGCTTCCCGTGACGAAGAGCAAGCATGTCTGACATCGAGCGATCCTGGCTCACAAATCCAGCCCGGCGGACAGCGTTGGTCCGTTTGGCGGGGTTTATGGCGGGCTCGCCCATTGCCGCGTCTTTGGCGCAGCCTGATCCCCGGCCCCTCAGCCAGGTTCGCCGCGCCCTGAGCATGGCCGAGATGCAGACCGCCTTCGACTTCGAGCCCGTCTTCTTCGGCAATGTGCCGGTCAAGACCTATGACTATACAGCGCATGGCGACGGTTCGGAGTTCAACCTTCGGCGCAACCGCCAGGCGTTCGATTGGGTCGACATTGCGCCGGCGCGCACCGCGATCCCGGCCTCGCAAGTCGACCTCTCGTCCGAACTGCTGGGCGTGAAGCTGAAATTCCCGATCATCGTCGGGCCGTCAACCGGTCAGGGACAACTGCATCCGGATGGAGAGATCGGGATGTTCCGGGGCGCGACCGCGGCGTCGAATACGCTGATGATCATAGCCTCCGGCAGCACCATCCCGGTGGCCAAGGTCGTCACCTCCGCGCCCGGCGGCACCTTGTGGGAACAGTTTTACCCGACCGAGGATCTGGCCGTCACCCAGCGGGCGATCGGCAATTACGAGACGCTTGGCCTGACCAACATCATGGTCACCGTCGATCAGCAGGCATCCTTTTACGAGCGTGACGAGATGGACCGTCATTTTGGCGGGCGCGTCGGCGCGGTCGCGGGGGCTGGAGGCGGTGGCAATGCGGCTGCCGCCAGCGCTGCCGCCGCCGCAGCAGCGGCTGCCAAAGGTGGTCCAGCGGTCACGGGTTCGGCTCGCTATCGGGTCAGCGGCAGGCGGCTGTGGTATTCGTGGCAGTACATCGACGCGCTGCGGAAGATGGTCAAGGGCAAGTTGCTGATCAAAGGGATTCTGGATCCTGAAGACGCCAGGCTGGCGATCGAACACGGCGCGGACGGGATCACCGTGTCCAATCATGGCGGGCGTTCGATGGATTACGGTCCGTCGACCCTGGAAGTGTTGCCGGAGATCGTGGCGGCCGTGAACGGCCGGATTCCCGTGCTGTTCGACAGCGGCATCCGCCGGGGCGCCGACATCTTCAAGGCGCTGGCACTTGGCGCCAATGCGGTCCAGATCGGGCGCACGGCGCGCTGGGGCTTAGCTGCCTTCGGCACCGCCGGTGCCCAGCGCGTGATCGAGATTCTGCAGGCCGAACTGGTTCAGGCGGCGGCCGCCGCCGGATGCGCCGGGCTGCCCGAAATCAACAAGACCAAGGTCAAAACCCACTTTGTGTAGGGTGAGGAACAAACATGGCTGATATCGAACGTTCCTGGCTCACCAATCCCGCCCGGCGAAAAGCGATGGCCCGTTTGGCGGGGCTTATGGCGGCTTCGCCCGCTGCCGCCGCTGTGGCGCAGATTGATCCCCGGCCTCTCAGCGAGCACACCCGAGTCTTGAGCCTGGCGGAGATGCAGACCTCCTTCGACTTCGAGCCCGTCTTCTACGGCAATGTGGTCAAGTCGATCTATGACTACACGGCGCATGGCGACGGGTCGGAGTTCACGCTCCGGCGCAACCGCCAGGCCTATGACTGGGTCGACATCCTGCCGTCGCGCGCTGCCATCCCGGCCTCGCAGGTCGACCTCTCATCCGAGTTGCTGGGCGTGAAGATGAAATTTCCCATCATCGTCGCGCCGACAGCGGCGATGGTGCCGCTCAATCCGGATGGAGAGATCGGGATGTTCAAGGCGGCGACCGCGGCCTCGAACACGCTGATGATGCTGAGTGTCAACACCAGCACGCCGCATACCAAGGTCGTGCCGGCAGCGCCCGGCGGCACCTTGTGGGCGCAGTTCTATCCGCTGGAGGATCTGGCCAACACCCAGAAGTCGATGGACACGTTCCAGAATGCCGGTTGCAACGGCATCATCGTCACCATCGATCAGCAAGCATCTTACTATGAACGCACCCAGCAGGACCGCAATCTCGGCGGCCGTGCTGGTGGCGGAGGTGGCCGCGGTGCCGGAGGTGGCGCTGCCACCTCCGCAGGTTCGTCACGCTACCGGATCAACGGTTTCCGCCTGTGGTACACATGGCAATATATCGACGAAGTGCGGAAGATGGTCAAAGGTCCGCTGATCCTCAAAGGCATTCTGGAGCCGGAAGACGCCAGGCTGGCGATCGAGCACGGCGCGGACGCGATCATCGTGTCCAACCACGGCGGCCGCTCGATGGATTATGGTCCATCGACCCTGGAAGTCCTGCCGGAGATCGTGGCGGCCGTGAACGGCCGGATTCCCATTCTATTCGATAGTGGCATCCGTCGCGGCGCCGACATCTTCAAGGCGCTGGCATTGGGAGCCAACGCCGTCATGCTGGGGCGGACGACGCGTTGGGGCCTGGCGGCATTTGGCACCGCCGGCGCCCAGCGCCTGATCGAGATAATGCAGCAGGAGCTCGTTCAGGTGGCCGCCGCAGCCGGATGCGCCAAGCTGTCAGACATCAACAAGACGACGGTCCGGTCCCACTTCGTGTGAGCCCCGGATGATCAGGGCGTCAGCTCCAGGATCAAGTTGACCGGCGTCTGCGCGGCACGCCGCAGGTTGGAGAACCCCGCTTCCCGGGCCACCTTGCGCAGACGCTCTTCGCCCGCCTGCGCGCCGAGACCGAGCCCGACCTCTTGCGACAGCGAGTTGGGCGTGCACGCCATGGCCGATGCGGCGTAATACATGCGGCCGATCGGGTTCAGATTCTCCTCAAGCGTGTCACCCGCGTAGGGCTCGACCAGCAGCACCTTGCCGTCGGGCTTGAGCCCCTTGCGGCAGCGCGCCAGCGCGCCGACCGGATCGCCGAGATCGTGCAGGCAGTCCATGAAGCAGATGAGGTCGAAGCCCTGGCCATCGAATTCGGTGGCGGCCTTGACCTCGAAAGTGATGTTGCCCTTGACCCCCTGCTCGGCGGCGCGTTTGCGCGCGGCCTCGATCGAGGCTTCGTGATAGTCCTGGCCGATGAAGCCTGACTTGGGGAAGGCCTGCGCCATCAGGATGGTGGAGGCGCCGTGTCCGCAGCCGATGTCGGCGACCAGGGCGCCGTGCCTCAACCGCTCGACGATGCCGTCAAGCGCCGGCAGCCAGATGCTCACCAGATTCGCGCGATAGCCGGTGCGGAAAAAGCTCTCGGTGCCGCAGAACAGGCGATGATTGTGTGCGTGCCAGCCCAGGCCTTCGCCCGAGCGGAAGGCCTCGACGATCTGGTCTTCATCGAGCCAGAAGGAGGCCGCGACTTCGAAAGCGGGCGCCATGAAAATGGGGCTCTGGTCGAGCGCCAAGACCATCGCCTGCGCCGGCGGCAGGGCATAAGTCTGTGTCTTGCCGTTATAGGCGACATAACCTCCGGCCGCCTGGTTGGCGAGCCACTCGCGGACATAGCGCTCGCGAATGCCGGTCGCTTCAGCCAGCGCCACCGACGTGCAGGCGCCAAGGTCGGCCATTGCCGTATACAGCCCGAGCTTGCGACCGACATTGACCAGCACGCCGGAAAAGGCGGCACCCAGGTCGGTAACGACCTGGCCGATAAAGGCTTCGACTTCGCCGGGCGCGGGTGGCGGCGTGAATTTGGTCATGATCTCCAGTCCTTTGCGTTCGCATGGGGCGGCCGGAAGCGGCCGTCTTTTGTGGCGCTTAGGTAGTCGGCAAAGGCAGGACGGTCTTGATATACTCCGCCAAAGCCTTGCGAGATCGCGCCAGTGACGACGGAAAGACGCAGCCCGACCAAGCTCGCCGCGCCGACCATCAATCTGGCCAGCCTTGTATATGGTCTGGATGCCTATATGCGCTCGCGCGGGGCCGACGCGGGCGAGGCCCTGGGCCGGGCCGGTCTTGAGCCCGGCGACATGACCGATCCCGACCGGCGCGTGCCCCTGATCCGCTATCTGGAGCTGTTGGAGGCCTGCGCCGACCTGCTGGGTGACGCGCAATTCGGCTTGAAATTCGGCGCCCAGTACGAGCCGCGGCACGCCGGTGTCGTCGGCAATGTCGCCCTGGCTTCGCGCACCTTGGGCGAAGCGTTCGAAATGATAGGGCGCTATCTGCCGACCATGGTCGACGCCACCGTGCACGGCATGGAGGTCAGCGACGGGACCGCCTTCGTCTATTCCTACTATATCGACCCGCTGATGATGTCGTACCGGCAGAAAGGCGACTGGGCGATCGCCTTTGCCTGCAATCTCGTGCGCACCGGGCTGGGCGATCCGCGCTGGACCCCGCAGGAGGTCCTGCTGCCCCAACTGGCGGACGAAACGCCGGCGCAGCGCCGCACCCGCGCGGAGATCATGGGCGACAATATCCGGCCCGGCTCTCCCTGGGGCGGCATACGGTTTGACGCCGCTCTGCTGAAGCGGCCGATGACGACGGCCGATGCCATGCTCGAGAGCCTGATGCGCCATTATGGCGATCTTCGGCTTGCTGCCTTGCCGGACAGCCAAGGCGATCTCAAGCAATTGCGCCGCGAAATCGCCCGCGTTCTGGTCAAGGGTGAGGTCGGTATCGAGCATCTCGCCAGCGCAACCGGCACGTCGGTGCGCACACTCCAGCGGCGGTTGAAAGATGCCGGGGTGAACTATTCCGACCTGCAGGATGATGTGCGCAAGACGCTGGCGTTGAACCTGCTGGAAAATGAGACGCTTGCGCTGGCGGAAGTCGCCTTTTCGCTGGGCTATTCCGAAGTCAGCGCCTTCAATCACGCCTTCCGCCGCTGGGTTGGCCAATCGCCGGGCCAGTATCGCGGGCACCGCGCGGGGCTCAAGTCCGCCGCGGCGAAGAAGCCGACCGCGGACTGCTGAGCCGCGGGATTGGGCGCTGATGAGGTGCGTGCTATCGTGGGTCCAGGGCTTTGATTAGGGGCAAAGCATGGCAACCGTTTACTTCGCTACCAACCGCAAGCCTGATGCGGCCGCGCCATTTGGTTTCTCTGATACGGTTGTGGACTTCGATCCCCAACACATCACCTTCGGAAAGGTGGATGTCACCGGAACGAATCTGGCGGACGAACATAGTGGTGTGCTTGGCGAGGTTCTGGACAAAACGCCCGCCAATTTCTCCGAGGCCATGATCGCCGAAATCGTGGGTTCTCGAAAAAATCTCCTGATTTTCGTTCACGGCTTCGACAACAGCTTTGATGATGCCATGAAGCGGGCCGCCTTCAATCAATTATGGCTGAGAGAGTGCGGTGACTCGCACGCAGATACGACGATCATTGCCTTTTCCTGGCCATCCGCCGGAAAGTTGATTGGCATTCCGCCCCACATGCCGCCGGATGCCTATCGCCACGATCAGGCCAAGGCCGGCGCCTCCGCATTCCATCTCGCTCACTTCCTGCGCGTGATCGATCAGTTGCAGGCAAGGTACAGGGCTGAATGTCCGTCCGGCCGCGTGTTTCTGCTGGCGCACAGCATGGGCAACCACGCTCTGTCCGGCGCCATCCAGCTCTGGACCGGCTCCGGCGAACCGCGCGCGGCGATTTTCGATTGCGCGATATTGGCGGCAGCCGATGAAGTTGCCCACACGCTTTATGTGCCGGGGAATGGGCAAATGACGGGCCTGAGACACCTGGCCAAGCGCGTGTCCGTCTATCACAGCAAGATCGACGTGGCGATGTATCTTAGCACGACCGTCAATCTCACCCAGCGGCTGGGATATGACGGGCCCCCGGATAAGCACAATATCGAGGCGTATCCCCCGACCATGTTTCGCTTCGTGGATTGCACCGCCGTCAAGGATTATCCGTTGCTCCACCCGCCGGATGCGACGCACCAATATTATCGCCGCTCCATCTGGGTTCGGGCTGACATCGCCGCGCAGTTTTTCTAATAAGAGCCAGGGTCCGTATCGCTGGAAGGGGCGTGGGCGTGAGCAATATTCTGGATGATGTTTTTACCGAACCGGAGGATGTGGATCCGGACACCCTGGCCAATCTGGGCCCTTTGCGCCGCCTTGCGGGTATCTGGGAAGGCCGCAAGGGCGTGGACCTGAACCCCAAGGCGGAGGGCCCGCAGCGGAAGGAATTCACCGAGCGGATTGAGCTTCAGCCCACCGACTATCAGCTGAATGGGCCACAGGTCTTTTACGGGCTCAGATACCACACCCGCATATTGTCTCCCGGCGAAGCGCCGACCTTCCACGATCAGGTCGGCTATTGGCTTTGGGAGCCGGCGACCGGCCTCATCATGCAGACATTGGCGATTCCGCGCGGCCAGGTCGCCATTGCGGCGGGCCATGCGGCGCCGGACGCAAACGAACTCGTGCTGACCGCCAAACGGGGGGAAACCGAATATGGCATCTGTTCCAGCACTTTTCTGGAGCAGGCTTTCCGCACGGATTCTTACAGCATCGCGGTGACGTTCAATCCCGACGGCAGCTGGAGCTATGTCCTGAAAACGATGTTGCTGGTGCGGGGGCGCACCGAGCTGTTCGAGCACCGGGACGTGAACACGCTGACAAAAGTGGCAGAGCCCACGCCAAATCCGCTGATGCTGCTGGCCAAAACCTAGACGGCAAAGCCCGAATCAAAAGGCCCGGCGCGAGGGTTAGTCGGACCGGGCCTTGAGAAGCTTGGCGGTATTGGAGAATACCGAACGCCCCCAGCTTCGGACTGTACGGTGGGGACGTTTTGAAGGCCTGTCAACACTGTTCGGTAACAGGGTTAAGGCGGCTGGCCAGTGGAGCGGATTTGGCATTCGCTACCCTGCTTGACGCGAACACCGAAAGCGAATGTCAAATCCAAAGCTCCACTAGAATCATATAGTTGCTAATGGTCCTTTGATTCCAACATTCGCAAAGTGCCTGGCGCAAATGGGATGCGAATGTTGGAATCGGACCACTAGCCGGGCCGCACCGTCATGAGAATGATCAGAGTGAGGATGCTCAGCGCGCTCACGATGGAAGCGACCCGGTGCATGGGCGCATGCAGCAACTGCTGCAGCTCCGGACCCGGCGCGGCGGACGCCGCGACGACTTTTGCCTGCCATGGGCTGTGCAGCAGAAAGCCGGACAGGATCAGCACGGCGAAGGCGGCATAGGAACCCAGCAGCCACGGCGCTGTCATGTCCAGGCCGAAGGCGCTGGCCAGGGCCCCGCCCACCAGCGCCGTCAGGATCCAGCCGATGCCGCCGGCGATGGAAAGCGGCCGCAGCGTGCTGAAATAGGCATGGATGATTTTGGCGTCGCCGGTGCGGGCGATCCGGTCCCCCAGGATGCCGGTGCCGGCGGTGAAGGCAAAGGAAAAGGCGAAAAGCAGAATATGCAGGGCAAGCAGCAATTGTGTCATGCAATCCCCCGATCGATGGTTTGGCGTCTATAACGAAGGTTGCCTTACTAGACCGGGATTCCTTTCGCTTCAATCGTTCCGGCGCTGTCAGAATTGGACGGGGCGCTGTACCGTAAATCGGCGCGCCCGTGACACGGGCAAAAGCAGGAGCCCGCCATGGCCGAAGAAGACGCCAAACCCAAAGGCCCCGACCTCAGCAAAGGCGTTGCCCTCACATCCTTTCCGGAAAACGGCATGCTGACCGGCCAGGTGGGCGAGGACGAGGTTTTGCTGGTGCGGTGTGGCGCAGAGGTCTTCGCGATCGCGCCCCATTGCACCCACTATCATGGCCCGCTGGCGGACGGGCTGGCGGGCGACGGCACCATCCGCTGCCCCTGGCATCATGCCTGTTTTGATCTCAGCACCGGCGAGGCGTTGCATGCGCCTGCCTTCGATCCGCTCGCCTGCTGGAAGGTCGAGCAGCGGGACGGGATGGTGTTCGTGGGCGAAAAACTGCCGGCACCAAAGCCGAAACCGCCGCGCACGAGCAAGACGCCCGCAAAAATCGTGATCGTCGGTGGCGGTGCCGCAGGTTTTGCCGCCGCCGAGATGCTGCGCCGTCATGACTATCAGGGCGGCATCGTCATGGTCAGCGACGATGCGGCTGCGCCCGTGGACCGGCCCAACCTGTCCAAGGACTATCTGGCGGGAGCTGCACCCGAGGAATGGGTGCCGCTGCGAGGCGATGACTGGTACGCCGAAAACGGCATAGAGCTGCGGCTGGGCGTCAAGATCGGCGCGGTCAAGCCGCGCGATCATGAAGTGGCGCTGGCCGATGGCGGCACGCTTGCCTATGACCGGCTGCTGCTCGCCACAGGCGCGGAGCCGATCCGGCTTGCGATTCCGGGCGCTGCGCCCTCGGATGTTCTGACATTGCGCAGCCTGGCGGATTGCCGCGCGATCATCGCCCGCGCGAACAACGCGCGCCGGGTGCTGGTGATCGGCGCCAGTTTCATTGGCCTGGAAGTGGCGGCGGCGCTTCGAACCCGCGGCCTTGAAGTGCATATCGTCGCGCCCGAGGCCCGGCCGCTGGAGCGAGTGATGGGCCCGCAGCTGGGCGACGTCATCCGCGCGCTGCATGAGGAAAAAGGCGTGCACTTCCACCTGGAAAATACCGTCAGCGGCTTTGACGCCGGGCGCTTCACGCTCAAGGACGGAACGGTACTTGAGGCCGATTTCGCTGTGGCCGGGGTAGGTGTGCGCCCGCGTACGCAGCTGGCGGAAGCTGCGGGTCTTGCGCTCGACAAGGGTGTGCTGGTGAACGGCCAGCTTCAGACCAGCGCGCCGGACATTTACGCCGCCGGCGACATCGCGCGCTGGCCCGACAAATATAGCGGCGCGGCGATCCGGGTGGAGCATTGGGTGGTGTCGGAGCGCCAGGGCCAGACGGCGGCGCGCAATATGCTGGGCGCTGCAGAGGAATTCACCGCCGTGCCCTTCTTCTGGAGTCAGCATTACGACGTCTCGATCAACTATGTCGGCCATGCCGAAAGCTGGGATGAGCTTGTGGTCGAAGGCGATCTCGCCGCGAAGGACGGCCTGGTCCGCTTCAAGCGGGGAGGCCGCACTCTGGCGGTGGCGTCACTGTTCCGCGATCTGGAAAGCCTGACAGCCGAAGTGGCGATGGAGGAGCCCGCCTAGCTGGTCTCGTATACATTTAGACATCGGTCATCATGTCACCCGGATTCGGGGAGCAAACCGGCGCCCGGCGCGTATGGTCCTGCGCGTACAGCCAGGGCGGGACCGTTGAAAGACAGACACTACTACCGGGAAAGAGCCGCCTATCTGCGCCGGCTCGCCAAGGAGGCGCAGACCGAGGCGCTGCGGCTGTCCTGCCTGAAAGCGGCCGAGGAATACGAAGCCCAGGCCATGGACACAGAGCAAGCCGAAGCCGGCTAGTCAGTCGCCGGCTGGCTACCGCTTCTTGGCGATCCGCGGCTTGGGCGGCCCGGCGGCCGCAGCGGCGGCGGCCAGCTTGCCGGCGGTTTCGGCCTTCATCTTGGCGGAAGCGGTGGCGCGTTTGGCAACAGCGGCCGCGGACATGTCGTCAGGGAGCTTGGGCATGCCGGACCCTAGCCCCCGGCGCTCACCCCCTCAACCCCACCCCCGGTTGCAAATCGCCTCATGGCGGCCGGCGTTTGGACCGCCATGGACGCGCCGGTGCGGAACTTATTCGAGGCGATTGAGACAGCAGATCCGGGCGGTCGATTTCTCCCGGCCGGCCCTGGCTGTCTCAATCCACGACACTTTGCCTGCCGCGAACACTGTTCAGCCTTGAAATCAAGGCCATTTGGGCTTGAAATCAGGCCGTGGGACTTGCCTGACAAACGATCATCTATAAAACCTGCCTGTGCGAATCTTTTTGGGGGCACCGAAAATGCGCTTGATATCGTTGGTACTTGCCATGGCTTTGACCAGCTCGGCCGCACTGGCCGGCGACGCGAAGTCGCTTGCCCCCGGGGCTCCGGCGGGCGTGAAAAAGGCCCAGCTGGGCATGGATTCGGGCCTCTATATCGTGCTCGGCGTGGCGGTCATTGTGGGTATCGCCGTTGCCGCATCCAGCGGGGACAGCGTCCAGACGCCGGCGCCTCCGGTCACGACCTCGTAAACCGGGACGGGGCCTCCGAAGGGCCTCCACGTCTTCGATTTCAGAATATCCCAAGGGCGGTGCGAGAAGTCGCGCCGCCTTTGCTGTTGCTGTGCGGACTGCGGAACCGGCCCGGTGAACAGCGGGCGGCGGCGAAAATCGCCAGGTTCAACACGGCATGCAAGGCGCTCACCTCTCACGCGTCTGTGCTGTTTTATCTTCCCGTTCAGTTTGCCCCGAGGCTCGATCTCTCAATCGGCCGCAAATGCGCGTTCGCCTGGAAGAAGTCGTAAACGGCGCGGGAGACGAAGACGAACGCGACCATCGTGACAAGCAGGATGATGGCCTGACGCCAGGTCAGCCGGTCGCCCGTATTTTCCTTTGGGCTTTCTCTAGGCATTGGCTTCCCGAAACAGCACCAGCCACGCGACGGCAATGCCCGCCGCGCCGCCTATAGCCAATCCCTGGGCCAGGTGATGTGTGCCCATCGACCCGAAGGTCCCGCCCAGAACGGACCCCACGATAAAGGCGACAGCACAAAATTTGAGTTTTTCCATACGGCCACCCTAGGCCTGGTCCCGGCCCCCCAGCAATCCCGGGCAGATTTCAAACTGCACGCGTGTCCGTGCCGCGGGGACTGTTACAGTTGGCTTAGGGCTGTAACCGGCTGACCAAATACAAATGGTCCGCCACCCCGTCCAGGACAAGTATCAGGACCGCGAGGCAGATCGGGCCGAGCAGGAGCTGGAAGAACATTTTGGCGTCCATCTCATCTGTTGCGTGTCCGGCCGGCTGGAAAAGCCGAGCCGCTGCCACGCCAAGGCAAAACACCAGCGCTGCCGCTACCAAGGGGTCAGTGATCGCCATGGGGTTGCGCCTCAAATAGCCGCAGACGAGCGGGGCAATTCGATCTTATGCGGGTTGGGGACTTGCGGCGCATTTGTTTTGTTGCCGCTCGGGTCGATGCAGGCCCATGTCATCGTGTCGTCGGAATCGAGTTTGCCGCTGCCCAAAAGCGATCGTGCGGGCACAGCCAGACGGCTGGATGGAAAGAGTTGACTGGTGACGCCCTGGCCCGCTGGCGTCGACGGCTCGCACACATGGGCGTCTGCCAGCTTGCCGTAATTTCCCGCGCAGCCTGCCAGCAATAAAGATGTAACGGCGATTGCTAGGGGCCACCTCATACTCGCGTCTCCCAATCCTAGATCAGCGTCTCAATTCCCCGAAATACAAAGATGGCCATTGCTGCAGCTTGAGACCTGGAACGGGTCGTGCGGCGCATAGCGCAGTATTGTCAAAGCCCTGATCTTGCCATCCGCATCGGCGGGCGAAACATAAAAGGTGTATTCCGTATGGGCGAATTTTACGTCGAAAATATCCATTTCCCTGGTTGGCTTGCCCATCATGGCTTTTACATCGAACATGTTCGAGTCTGACGCCCGGCCCCAATAGGTGCTGGATAGCAGGGGGCCTCGCTGGAATTTCTGGTTTGCGTCCACAAACACCCATGGCATCGCAATCGTGTGCGAGCCTCCCCGAAACATCTTTATGCATTCCGCGGGTTCATCCCGGACACCGACGAGGCATTGCATGGCCTCATCCGTTCCAGGCCTGGGGGCCGACGCGGCGTCCGACGGGGCAGCCATCAAAGAATTGGAAAGCAAGGATACGAAGAGGGCCACTGTCAGGAACAGCTTCATGGTGATGCCTCGCTCCAACCAGGCGATCTTATTTTCCCACTCCGCGACCCGATCGGCAAGGTTCCTTGCGGCGCGCCGGTACAATATGACCTAGGGCTGTGCCCCGATAGCGCGGTCATCGCATCTTGTGTTTTCCATTCGGGCACGGGTGCAGGACAGTAGGGTGGGGTCCGAAGAGGACACTGCGATTGCGTGCCTCATCTGGTTGATGACGGTCTCATCGTCCGGGACTTCACCGCTTCCGCTTCGTTCAGCTTGTCGGTGGCGCCCTTGTAGTTCTTGGCGGCCATCATCTGCTGGGCTTGCTTCAGCAGCGGGCCGACCTTGAGACTGACGACCATGGCCTGCGCCGAACCGGCCATGGTCAGAAGTGCCAGAAAAATCGCGGCTATTCTCTTCATTGCTCTGCCTCCCATTCCCCGATTGACCTAGGGGCTGTGGCGGACGCGAAGAGGCTATCTCAATGGTCCCGATCTATTGAGGGAATTGGATGGCGTCATCTCCGCGGCCGGCGCGCCGGGTTGCGACCCAGGGATGCCGCCCCCGGACCCAGCTCTGGCAAGGGCGTAGATCGTGATGGCGCGGATTTGGTCTTGTTCGTCCTTGTTGAGATTGGGGACGGATGCAGCCTGGTTGAGCTTTGCAATAATGGCGGCCTTGTCGCCCCAGCCATTCGCGAGAAGCCGGGCCTTATCCAACGGCTGGGCGACTTCCGGGCGGATGTCAGCAGCCATCGCCGAAGAATGCGAAGCAAGCAGGACGGCCGAAATCAGCGTGAAGGAGATGATACGGGCGCTCATTGTTCCTCCCAACCTTCGATCAGCTTCACAATATCGCCAATGTCTCAAGGCCGATCTGGCGTCTGCTGCCTGCTGTTAACCGGGTCCATACGCGAATAAATACATTTTTTCATCATCCGGGGCGCCGCTTCGGGTATGAATGTAATGAATCTTGCCGTCCGTGCTGTCGCGCGCGATGTAAAAGGTCATTTCCTGATTTCTGAACTTCACGTCGTAGACATCTGCCGGTCTGCCGGCGAGGACTATCATGAGATATCTATTCACGGCCTGGGTTCCGGCATATTCCGACGACACCAGGGGACCAAGCCCGAAGCCCTTATTGGCATTCCACCACAGCCAGTACTTCGCTGGTCCTGTCGCGCTGCCGACAAAATCGATTTTGCAGTCTTTCCTGTTGTGGTCGAGCAGGCATTTTAAAGCCGACGCCGTTTGATCGTGCTCGGTCATGACCCGCGTCTGCGCCAGGGCTGGCGTGGAGAGCGTCAATGCGCAGAAGGCGACTGAAAGAATGCGGCTCATGCCTCTTGCCTCCCAATTCTCGATCCGCTTCACGATGTCGCCGCTGTCTCAAGCCGTTCAGGTGCGCGGCCACAGCGGGCGACATGCGAACGCTGCTGTTTCAACCAGACGGAATTATACCACCTTTGGGCCTTGTCCGGTGGTGCCGTTTTTTCGTAAACCCGCACCGGATTTAGGACTGACCAGTGCCCAATGCGGGCCTTGTGGTCATTAGCGCCCGCCGACCGCACCACCCGCCGCACCGGGCGACATGGCGCCCACGGGGATTGCCGCGTCAAATAGTGAGTTCGCGTACGCATTCGCATAGGCTGGCCGTGGCTTCCATGTCGGCTTGCAGCCACAGTCCGCCAAAAATCTCCACTGAATATCATTGGCCCTTGATCTGACTTCGCGGTCCGTGACGCGATGGGCGTCCCTGTCCGCCGCCAGGGCCTGCATGTCGGCGGCATAGACCTCAAATGCATCCATCTTCGTCAAAGCGATGGTCCTGGCAAAGCCGCGCTCGGCCGTCAGTTGGCAGGCTTGCCACTCGGAATAGTTCCTGAGTTCTTTTGCGGTCCATCTGGCTTTGCAGCCGGCAGTCTCCTGCTGCAGGGCGGCGGCAGCCTTTGGCATGGCGGATATGTTGTAGGTGTCCGTGCAGCCCGCGAGCATCAAAGCGGAAAGGGTGATTGTCAGGATACGGCTCATGCCTCTCGCCTCCCATTCCTCGATCAGCTTGACGATGTCGCCGATGTCCCAGAGCCGGTCTGTAGCGCGAGCGGCCATAGCGGGCGACATGCGAACGCTGCTGTTGATCCGGGCGAGATTATACCACGCTACCGATCACGTCCGCCTTGCGTTTCTGGCGTGAGGGTCCTTTAGGCACGTCGCCTCTCATATCGAGCAAAAATCGCTTCGCCCGCCTCAATCCAAGTCCTCAGTTCAGAAGTCTGCAGATATAGGCCCCGGGCCTCCTCGCCAACGTCTAAGAGCGCAAGCTCGGCTTTCCACCGGGCAAGATCACGGCGCAAACCCTCAATGAACGTGCTGCTAAATGCGTCACTATCCCGGGCCATCCTTGAAGGCTAGGCCGGGACCCAGAATGCTTCAATCCCCAGCCTCATTCCAAACTGCACTAGTGCCTGCGTCGCGGCACTGGTGCAGTTTGACCTAGGGTTGTGTTAAGGCCAAAAGCCCAGCACGGCTCCCCACAACCAGAACAGCGCTAGAAACGGCACTGGTTCAGTTTGACCTAGGATTGTGGTCAATTGCGCCCGGCGATCGCACCGCCCGCCGCACCAGGCGACATGGCACCTGTTGGCGGCCTCGAGTCATTGGCCACATCACGGAACGATCCCGCGTTCAATCGCGCCCAATCCGAATTGCGCAAGCAATGCAAGCCTTGGACCGGAGGAGTTGTCCGCCACGCCCAACAGGTGACGGCATTTGGATCGCCATTACCGACAGGCGGATACGCATACAGCTTCATACCGTCAGGAAGGGTCGGCCCCGCCAAGGCTGGCACGGATAGTGTGAAAACGAAAAGCGCGGCTGTCAGGATGCGGCTCATAGGGCCCTCCAATCTCGCGGCAGAGAACGTAATCCGGCTTGAGCACTAGCGCAATAAAAGTGCGCGCAAGGACCCAGATTTGGGGCTGGTACGGGAAGTATAACATTAGGAGGCTAACGAGACTTCTTCCAGCGCTTCTCTGCGGCAGCCTTAGCGATCTCGGCCCGCTCCTTTGGTCCTAGCGCTGCTGCCCGGGCCTTACCGCCCTTGCTGCCAAGTTCGGCAGCGGCGGACTTGGCCGGGACCTTTTCAGTGACTTCCCCCGTGGCGATCTTCATCACCAGGACGGCGTTGCCGATCACGTCGGCCTTGCGCTTCTAGCCGTTAGGTCCTTTAGGCATGGGGAATGGCCTCAACGTATAACCGGGTGTATCCAAGCTCGTGAGCAGCCGCGACAGCCTTGCCGACGGCCTCGAAGTTGATCGTGTCCTCAGGGGTGCCGTCCGGTTTGCGGGCAAGGCGAACCACCATAGTCCCGGCTGCGACCGGCTGACCAAACTCCAGCATTTCGATATGAACATCAGCCATGGTCTGACCCTATCCCCGGCCTGTAACCCCTTCAATCCCCGGAAAAATCGAAACTGTACCAGTGCCCGCTGTGGGCACTGGTACAGTTTGACCTAGGGTTGTGGTCATAGCTTCCGCATATCGACGTCCGGGGAATACTCACCCTCGACCTCTTTCGTAACGGCTTGCCCACACATGATCCGCTTCTTCTCAGGGTCATAGGTGAGGGTCGGATTGCCATGCAACTGCCAGCCGCGATTCAGCCGCTCCGTCACACGATGGCAAAAGGCGTCATCATCGGGGCCAACCAAATAGCTATACAATTTCATTCTTGAGTTTCCCATTCTTCGATCAACTTCACGATATCGCCAATGTCCCAAAGGCGCTGCTCAAGGCCACAAGCCATAGCCGGGGACATACGGACGGCGCTGTTGATCCGGGCGAAATTATAGAACGTCGTATAGAGCGCCACCATAGCAACGTGATTGTCGATCTTCTTGGAGTGACCAGAAGTCAGTCGGGTAAAGCGCCGCATATGCTGGCGCATGGTCTGGTTGTGCTTTTCGACATAGCTGGTTGAAACCAGCCCTTTGATGGGCTTGCCGATCACCCGACGCTTGGAGATACCGCAACACTCACCAGGGCTGTACTTGCGCTCCGGGCCGGCAAGGTCGGCCGTGGGGCCGTAGTGCTTCACAAGCTGTGCGTAATCGACATCAATCCCGAACGCGCCCAGCACGGCACTGAGATAGGCCCCATGACCATCCGTGGTGAGTTGCACCCGCGTTGCCAGCCGGTCCGCAACGTCGTGCATGAAGTCCTGAGCGGCATCGGCATCGCGTCCGCCGATCAGGTAGGAAACGATCAGCTTGGAGTCGGCATCAATCGCGGTCCAGGTCCACGCATCACCGGCGCCTTCCGGAGCCGCTTTGGCGGTCGCTAGCTTGGCCTTCTTGCAGTAGTTGAATGACCAGATTTCATCGCATTCCACCCGGCTGGCCTTCACACCGCGCACCGCTTTGTCGTGGTGAGCCATGCAGGCCTGCCCAGCGATGCCTAGGTACCGGAGGGTGGTCATCTTGGAGACCCCGGTCAGCCGGGTAATGGCGTTGATGCCGTTGCCTTCCACCATTAAGTGGATGATTTGCTTGCGTTTTTCAAAAGGCAGCCGGTTCATAATGGACATTATGCATAAGCAAAACGGACTGTCAAACACATTTATACCGTCAGGCGGTATAATGGTATTGCACTATTGGAAAGGAGGCTTATAATCCTGCTCCACAATGATGGAAGTGGAATTTGCCGACCCGGACCTTGATCGGCTTGAGGTTGATCCCCGGTTCACCGGCGGGTTCGCCCAAGCCATCGTGAAATCGTTTCGGAAAAAAATGCAGTTCATCAGAAACGCACATGACGAAAGGGACTTTTACGCAGTGCGAGGTTTGAATTTTGAAAGGCTGGCCGGCGACCGCGCCCACCAGCATTCAATGCGGTTGAATGACCAATGGAGGCTCATTCTGGAACTTAAGGGAGAAGGACAAAACAGGAAGGTCCTGATCGTTGGAATCGAGGACTATCATTGAAAGGGGGAGGGATTTGACCATGGAACGTGTACCTGCCGAAGTATTCCCCCCAGGGGAGTTTTTGAACGACGAGCTAGAGGCTCGTGGATGGACGCAGACCGAGTTTGCGGAAATCATCCGTCGCCAGCCTCGTGTCGTAAACGAGATCATTTTGGGCAAGCGTGCCATCACGCCCGAGACGGCGCGCGAGATAGCGGCCGCACTTGGTACGAGCCCTCAGCTTTGGCTCAATCTGGAGTCTGCCTATCAGCTTGGGCGTACGCCACAGCCGGAAAACGTTGAAACAATTTCCCGCGAAGCAAAGTTACGGGACAAATATCCGGTTCGAGAAATGATTAAGCGTGGCTGGATCCAATCTTCAGCCAATTACGAAGTGCTAGAACAGCGAGTCCTTGAATATTTCTGCGTGACGAATTTGGATGAAGAGCCATCTTTGGTTCACGCAGCTAAGCGCAATTACAAATCCGAGTTGACCGATTTGCAGTTGGCTTGGCTATTCCGGGTCAAAGCTCTCGCGTGCGCTCATCAAGTTCCGAAGTATTCAGAGCGCGGGTTGAGGATGTCCATGCCCGCTTTGGAAACCCTAATGGTGTCTCCCGAAGCTGTCAGGGAAGTGCCGCGCATCTTGGCTGAATGTGGTGTCCGCCTAATCGTGGTGGAGCCGATTCCTGGCTCTAAAATTGACGGCGTATGCTTCTGGATTGATGAAGCTAAGTCGCCAGTAATCGGCCTGACCCTTAAGGGGGACTTCATTGACCGTTTTTGGTTTAACCTAAGGCACGAGATTGAACACGTACTGCGCCATGACGGCAAAGACGCAGTAATTATAGACGATTTTGATTCCGACCAGGCTAACAGAGGTGACGCAGAAAAGGCCGCTAATGACGCAGCGGCAGAGTTTTGTGTTCCTCAGAAGGCAATGCGGGATTTCATACTTCGGCATGATCCGATGTACGCCACCCCCAGTTTTATCGGATTTTCAAAGATAATGAAGCGTCATCCCGGCATCGTTGCTGGTCAACTCCAAAGGCATATTGGGCGCCCTGAGCTGTTTAAAAAGTTTCAGGCCCGGGTTCGAGATTTCTTTATTCAAACAGCTATCACTGATGGGTATGGGCGTTCGGTAGAGGTGTAGGAGACCAACATGAACTACCAGCAGCAAATGCAACGAATTGTTTCGGACTATCGTCATACGGGGCAGCCGTGGCCTGCCTCGGCGAAAGAGATGGCAGCCTGGGCGATACGTGAAGGCAAGTGGGACTTGCAGCCGTCTGCCGTTCTGCAGAAGTGTGCCGAAGATATCGCCGAGGCGATGCGACACGAATATTTCACTGACAGAAAAGGGCGCCGCGTTCGCCTTCTTCATCCTGCGATGGTCAAGCGGCAGGGAGAGTTCTTTACCGAATGGGATGATATTCGGACCGCCCCTCGCAAGCACATGCAGTTATCCTTTCAGCAGCGCCGGAAGGCGATTGTCGGGGATTGTCGCCAGCTCAAGGTAGACCTCGACAGCTTTAACGACGCCCATTCCAAGGAAGAGCCCCTACAGGTATCCTTTGATTTCAATATGGATTTGGCCGAATTGGAGGCCGCGAACGCAGCCTAAGTCTGCTTTTTGCGCCAACGGGCCTGGGCAGCCAGAGACGCTGCCTCAGACTTCTGTGTAGGGCTCATTTTAGCGGCGCGGACAGCCCCACCCTTCTTGCCACCCGCCCGACCGGCCGTGGCCTTCTTGCTTTCGGCGATCTCCTGAACCTCCCCCGTGGCGATCTTCATCACCAGGACGGCGTTGCCGATCACGTCAGCCTTGCGCTTCTGGCCTTGGGGTCCTTTGGGCATGGTCTGACCCTAATCCGGGGGCCTAACCGTCTCAACCCCCTGGAACTTTCAAACTGTACCAGTGCCCCGCTGTGCGATGGCTCTGGCGTAAGCCATTGATATATATTGGTAAGAAAAGGGATGCTAAACCTGTGGTTGCAGGTGTTTGACTTGCCAAAGTCCCTGCATATAGTGCGCCGCTTTCCGGCAACCCACCGGTCCGAAATTCACGCTGAACAACGCAAAAACGAAAGAGTCTGATGAGCAAGCGCGCCAATTCCAAGTACAAGCTCGACCGCCGCGTCGGCGAAAATCTCTGGGGCCGTCCCAAGAGCCCGGTCAACAAGCGCTCTTACGGTCCCGGCCAGCACGGCCAGCGCCGCGCCAAGAAGCTGAGCGACTATGGCACCCAGCTGCAGGCCAAGCAGAAGCTCAAGGGCTATTACGGCAACATCACCGAGCGGCAGTTCCGCAAATACTATCAGGACGCCGCCCGCCGCCCCGGCGACACCGGCGAGAACATGATCGGCCTGCTTGAGACGCGTCTGGACACGGTGGTGTTCCGCTCCAAGTTCGTGCCGACGCCCTTCGCCGCCCGCCAGCTGGTCAGCCACGGCCATGTGAAGGTCAATGGTCGCCGCGTCACCATCGCCTCCTATCACGTCAAGGACAGCGACACGATCGAGCTTTCGCCCAAGGCGCGCGAGATGGCGCTGGTGATGGAAGCCTCCAAGAGCGCGGAGCGCGACACGCCCGACTATCTGGAAGTGAATGAAGGCAAGACCGCCAAGCTGCTGCGCACCCCCAAGCTGGCCGACGTGCCCTTCGCCGTCCAGATGTCGCCGCACCTGATCGTCGAGTTCTATTCGCGCTAGTTTCCGCGCGGTCGGCAAAAGAAAAAGCCCGGTGGCAGTTGGCTAGCGCCAGCGTACCAACGGGCTTTTTTGTTGCTGGTGGCGGGGCGGCGCTTTGGTGCTAGGCTTCACGCCTCGCGGCTGTGGGGGGCTTCATGTCGTTGAAAGTCATCGGAACCGGCTTTGGCCGGACCGGAACGCATTCACTCAAACTGGCGCTGGAAATGCTGGGGCAGGGCCCCTGCTATCACATGATGGAGGTGATCGCCCGTGCCGATCATGCGCCGGGCTGGCACGCGCTGTGCGACGGCCGCGGCGATGGCTTCGCGTCCCTGCTGTCTGGCTTTCCTTCGACGGTGGACTGGCCGACCACCCATTTCTGGCGGGCGCTGATCGCGCGTAATCCGGACGCCAAGGTGCTGCACAGTGAGCGGCCGGCGGAGGAATGGTATCAGAGCATTTCCCGGACCATCTTTCCCGCCCTGCAGCGGCCGCAGCTGCCCGCGGATATGCCCGAGCCCTGGCCTGGGGCGCGGGCGTTCCAGGCCATGATCGTGAAGCTGATACACGAGGACACCTTCGGCGGCGACCTGTCGCGGGACAATGCGATAAAAGTCTATGACGCGCACAATCAGGCGGTGCGGGACGAGGTGCCGCCCGAAAAACTGCTGGTGTTCAATTCGCGCGACGGCTGGAAGCCGCTCTGCGCCTTCCTGGGCGTGCCGGTGCCAAAGACCGACTATCCCCGGACAAATTCCACGGACGAGTTTCGCGCCCGTGCGGGCCTGGTGGACTGACCGTTAGTGGCTCAGGCCGCCGGTTCCAGGGCCACGCCGTGCTGTTCAAAGAACGGCACCAGCTCTTGCTGCTCGAACATCTCGCGCACGATGTCGGCGCCGCCCACGAACTCGCCCTTCACATAAAGCTGGGGGATGGTCGGCCAGTTGGAGAAGGCCTTGATGCCTTCGCGCACTTCAGGATCTTCCAGCACATTCACGGCTTTGAACTTGACCCCGACATGAGAAAGGATCTGCACCACCACCGAGGAGAAGCCGCACTGCGGAAAGGCCGGCGTGCCCTTCATGTAGAGCAGCACGTCGTTGTTCTTCACATCGTCGGCGATGCGGGCCTGGGCGTCGGACATGGCAGGAGTTCTCTCGGAAACGCGGCTATGATCTAAGCATGGGGACCTGAAGGGTCAAGACAGGGCCAAAAAGCCC
>Ga0268266_10000553_pt1 | contig 52199 bp, 52 predicted proteins | sample KBSS13metaG_FD_190356 | JGI IMG/M metagenome (GOLD analysis project Ga0268266, IMG submission 190356) | Switchgrass rhizosphere microbial communities from Kellogg Biological Station, Michigan, USA - KBS S1-3 metaG (SPAdes) (version 2) | ecosystem: Host-associated > Plants > Roots > Rhizosphere...
GCAGCCGCAGGTCCTGCGCGACGCGACGATCGCGATCGAGGACAAGAACTTCTACGAGCACGGCGCCCTCGACTACGAAGGCATCGCCCGCGCCGCCTGGAAGGACCTGCAGGCCGGCGCCGCGGTCCAGGGGGCCTCGACGATCACCCAGCAGCTGGTCCGCAACCTCTACATCCACAACCCGGAAAACACGATCAAGCGAAAGCTGATCGAAGCCTCGCTCGCGGTCGAGCTCGAGGAAGCCCACGACAAGAACTGGATCCTCACCCAGTACCTCAACAGCGCCCCGTACGGGACGGTCGAAGGGCAGACCGCGGTCGGCGCCGAGGCGGCCTCGCAGACCTACTTCTCGAAGCCGGCCAAGGACCTCAACCTGACCGAGGCGGCGCTGCTCGCCGGGCTGCCGCAGGCGCCCTCGGAATACAACCCCTTCCTCGACCCGAAAGCGGCGCTGAAGCGGCGCAACGAGGTGCTGCTGGTGATGAACGAACAGGGCTACATCACCGGCGACGAATACCGCGAGGCGAAGACCCGCGGCCTCGGCCTCAACCCCGGCGACAAGTACCAGGTGATCAAGGACCCGTTCCTCTTCGACCTGGTGCAGAACGAACTGATCGCCGAGTACGGGATCAACACCGTCCGCAAAGGCGGGCTGAAGGCGTACACGACGATCGACCCCGACCTGCAGTCGAAGGCCGAATACGCGGTCGAAAACTACTGCTACGTCTGCTACCCCGAAGGCGGCCCGGCCGCCGGTCTCGCCTCGGTCGACCCGAAGACCGGGGCGATCGTCGCCCTCGCCTCGACCGAAGGCTACGCCGACGAAAGCCAGTTCAACTACGCCTGGCAGGCGCACCGCCAGCCCGGGTCCTCGTTCAAGACGATCGTCCTCACCGCCGCGGTGAAGGAGGGGATCGACCCCGGCAGCACCTATTACGACGGCACCTCGCCGAAGACCCTCGAGATCCCGGGCGGCGGCACCTGGACGGTCAACAACTCCGAGGGCGAGGGAGGCGGGACCTACGACCTGGAAAGCGCCACCTGGCACTCGGTCAACGTCGTCTACGCCCAGCTCGACCTCGACGTCGGGCCGGAATCGGTGACTGAGATGGCGAAGGAAATGGGGATCGAATCGCCGCTGCAATCGGTCCCGGCGGAGGGGATCGGCGGTCTCGCGATCGGCGTCACCCCGCTGGAAATGGCCGACGCCTACGCGACCCTCGCCAGCGGTGGCATCCACCACGATCCGACCGCGGTGAGCAAAGTCGAGTTCCCCGACGGCAAGGTCGACGACTTCGAGAAAGACTCGGGCAAGCGCGTCCTCACCGAGGGGCAGGCCTACGAAGTGACCCGCATTCTCGAGGGCGTGATCACCCAGGGCACCGGCGCCGGCTACACCTCGATGGGCTGCTCGGCCGCCGCGGGCAAGACCGGTACCTCGGAGGAACTCTCCGACGCCTGGTTCGTCGGCTACACGCCGCTCTTCTCGACCGCGGTCTGGGTCGGCCATCCGACGACGCGTGAATACACCGGCTTCGGCGGTCCCACCGCGGGTCCGATCTGGGCCAACTTCATGTCGGAAGCGGTCGAAGGCGACTGCCCCGAATTCGAAGCCGGCTCGGCGCCCGAACTCGAAGGCCTCGACAGCGACCACACCTCCTCGAGTGGCTACAACAGCTACGAAGGCGAAGAAACCTACGAAGGCGAAGAAGAGGAATCCGAAGACGAAGGCAAGGGCAAAGACGAGGGCGGCGACGAAGGCGGCGAAGAAAACACCCCCGAGCCCGAACCGACTCCGGAACCCACGCCGACCCCGACCCCCACTCCCACCCCGGCGCCGCCGTCAGGCGGCGGCGTCAGCCCCGGCTGATCCCGAACTACTCCCCGATCAGCTCGATCCGGTAGCCGTCGGGATCCCTGACGAAGCAGATGCGGTGGCCCTCGGTGCGGCCGCCGGGGCGGTAGGGCGGCTTTTCGGGCTCGATGCCGAGTGAGGCGAGGCGCTCGAGGGTGCCGTCGAGATCCTCGACGCCGAGAGCGATGTGGTTGTAGCCGGTGCCGTGGTCGTACTCGGCGACGCCGTGGTTGTAGGTCAGCTCGAGGCGCGGGTCTTCGCCGGGCATCGCCATGAAGACGTTGATCGCCTCGTCGCCGATCGGCATCCGCCGCACCTCTTCGAAGCCGAGCTTCTCGTAGAAGCCGACCGAGCGATCGATGTCGCCGATGCGGTAGCAGGTGTGTAGGAAACTGGGCACTCGGAAGGGTCAAGGATACCGAGGGTGAAATCGGCCCAAAAGCGAGTAGGGACAGGCGAGCACGTTGAACTCGCCCGGTCCGCGTAATACCGTGCCACGTCGGCCACGGGGCCAGGCCCCGACCGTTTAGCAATGACTCAGAAGAAAGGCACCCTCTTGCACAGCAAGCTTTCACGCCGCGGCCGCCTGCGGGCAATGGCCCTCGGCGCCTCGACGGCGGTCCTCGTCCTCGCCGGCTCCGGTATCGCCACCGCTGCGACGCCCACCGGGGTCACCCAGAAAATCGACATCGAGCTGACCAAGGGGAAGCTGAAATTCGTCGGCCCGGAAACGGTCACCGTCGGCGATCAGCTGGAAATCTTCAACGACACGAACCCCAAACAGGTCGGCCCGCACACCTTCTCGCTGGTCACCAAAGGTTCGCTGCCGAAGACCCGCAAGGCCGAGAACAGCTGCTTCACCCCGAAGAAGATCTGCTTCGCGATTGCCAAGTGGCACGGCTTCAACCCGAAAACGGAAAAGATCTCCGTCAACCTGGCGAAGGCCGGTCCCGCCGGCTGGAGCACGATGGGCGACACCAGCGGCAAGAAGGGCGACTCCTGGTTCACCGGCGAAAAGAAAAAAGGGACGCACGTGACCCAGCAGGTCACCGCCGCGGCTGGGACGACCCTCTACTTCATGTGCGCCGTGCACCCTGAAATGCAGGGAGAAGTGAAGGTCGAGGCCCCGGTCGTGCCGCTGCCCACGCCGACCACCTAGCAGCACGGCTGGGAAGTCCTCAGCTCCGCATCGCCGCTTCGGGCGCCGGGCCTTCCTCGGCGTCCTCGGCGGCGGCGCGCTGGCCACGCTCCTGCCGATTCGCGGCAGGAGCGGCGGCCTGCTGCCGCTCAGCGCCGAGCCGCCGCCGGCGCTGGCGGCGACCCCGTTCCGGGCCCGGCTGCCGATCCCGCCGGTCCTCCGCGACGACCACATCCGGATTCCGATCCGCGTGGCCGAGCAGCAGATCCTCCCCGGCCGCAAGACGCGGCTCTGGACCTACGGCGGCAGCTTCCCGGGCCCGACGATCCGGCGCCGGGCCGGCCAGCGCACCCGCGTCACCTTCGACCACCAGCTGCCGGCGAAGGTCGGAGAGCTCTCGGTCCACCTCCACGGCGGCCACAACCGCACCCAGTTCGACGGCCAGCCCGGCGGCCTGACCAAGGCCCAGCCGGTCTCCTACTTCTGCCGCATCCCCCGCGGCCTCTCGGCGCGCGAGTCGGGCAACGACACCCTGCTCCCACCCGGTCGGCGCAAGACCTACGTCTACGACCTGACCGAGGACGGGCATCCCGAACGCGCCTCGTTCCAGTGGTACCACGACCACCGCCTCGACCGCACCGCCCCGCACGTCTGGAAAGGGCTGGCGGGGATGTGGATCGTCGACGACGGCTTCGAGGACTCGCTGCCGCTGCCAGAGGGCGATCGCGACCTGCCGCTGATGATCTGCGACCGCAGCTTCGACCGCGACAACCAGCTGACCGACCCGTTCAAGGACGGGCGCCGGCCCCCCGGCGACGGGATCCTCGCCGAGACGATCCTCGTCAACGGCGCCTTCATGCCCCACCACCGGGTCGACCCCTGCCGCTACCGGCTGCGGCTGCTCAACGTCTCCTCCTTCCGCAGCTACAACCTGCAGCTCTCCAACGGCGCGCCGATGATCCAGATCGCGACCGAGAGCGGGCTGATGCCGAAGCCGATCCGGCGCCGCGAAATCCTCCTCGGCCCGGCCGAGCGGGTCGAGGTGATCGTCGACTTCTCCCGCGCCCGCGGCGAGAGCGTCGAGCTGCGCAGCAGCAAACGCCACGTCGGCCGCAACCCCGAGGGCGCTCATACCTACGGCGGCGCCCTGATGCAGTTCCGGGTGGGGGAGGAGCGCGTGCCCGACCGCAGCCGGGTGCCCCGCCACCTGCGGCCGTTGCCGGCCTGGACCCGCAAGGCCAAGCGCCGGCCGGACAAGCGCTGGGAGATCACGATCGGCGGCTTCTTCAAGACCACCTGGCGGATCAACGGCCGGACCTTCAACCCGGCCCACTCGGAGGCGTTCCCGAAGCTGAACACGATCGAGACCTGGGAGATCGTCAACAAGACCAACGTCGCCCACGTGATGCACCTGCACCACACCGACTGGTACCTGCTCGAGCGCGACGGCAAGCCGCCGCCCAACTACGAAGACTGCCTGAAGGAGACGTTTTTCCTCTACCCCGGCGAAAAAATTCTCCTTGCCGGTCGTTTCTCCGACTACACCGGGAAATTCGTCATCCACTGCCACATGCTCGACCACGAGGATCACGGCCTGATGAGCCAGTTCCAGGTCGTCCGCGGCTAAAGGAAACAAAAGGTTTTGCCGATGCTCGGGGCATGTCCGATCCCCAAAATCGGGTAAGCATCCGCCCCCCTTCGCGGACGCAGGCGCGAGCCGCGTCCGCGCTGCTGGTCGCCGGGGCCGGCCTCGTCGCCATCTCGCTCGTCCTGCCGCACCCGAGCGGCGCCGACCACTTCGCGCTCAGCATCACCGCGCTGGCGATGGCCCTGGCCGGCGCGATCGTCTGGCCCCTTGCCTCCCGGCTGCCGGAACCGGCGCTGCACGCGATCCTCGCCGGGGTCACGGCCGTCACCTGCCTGCTGATCTACGAGAGCGGCATCGCCGTCGGCCAGTACGGGACGATCTTCGTCTGGGCGACCCTGATCACCTCGTGCTTCTTTCCCCGCCGAATCGCCGCCGCCCACCTCGTCTGGCTCCTCGCCATCTACGGCGTCACCCTCCTGCTGGTCGAAAACACGGCCGGCTACTCGCCCCTCACCCGCTGGCTGTTCACCCTGATCTCGCTCACGGTGGTGATGCTGCTGGTCACCGGCATCGTCGCCCGCCGGGCCCGCGCCGACGAGCGTGCGCGTCACTTCTTCGACCTCTCCCGCGACATGCTCTGCACCGCCAACATGGATGGCTACTTCGTCGAGCTGAACGACGCCTGGACGCATTACCTCGGCTACGACCTCGACGAGCTGCGCTCGGCCCCCTTCGTCGAGCGCGTCCACCCCGACGACCGCGAGCGCACCGAAGCCGAGGCCGTCGGCCTGTTCGAAGGCGTCGAGACCCTCTCCTTCGAAAACCGCTACCAGGCGAAAGACGGCAGCTGGCACTGGTTGCGCTGGAGCTCCCAGCTCTCGCCGGACGAGTCGCTGATCTACGCCCGGGCCGCCGACGTCACCGAGCTGAAGCAGGTCGAGGCCGAACGCGAGGAGCTGCTCGGCCAGGTCCAGGACATGGCCCGCCGCGACTCCCTCACCGGGCTGCCGAACAGGCGGGCCCTGGAGGAACAGCTGCCGCAGGCGATGGCCCGCGCCCGCCGCTCGCTCGCCCCGCTCAGCGTCGCGATCCTCGACATCGACCACTTCAAGAACTACAACGACACCCACGGCCACCTGGCCGGCGACGAAGTGCTGCGGGCCTGCGCCAAGGCGTGGGACTCGGCGCTGCGGGGGGAGGACACGATCGTCCGCTTCGGCGGCGAGGAGTTCCTCGTGCTGCTGCCGGAGACCGACCCCGACCAGGCGGCGGAGATCGTCGAACGGCTGCGGCGGACAACCCCGATGGGGCAGACCTGCTCGGCCGGGCTGGCGGTCTGGGATTGCGCGGAGTCGATCGACGAGCTGCTGCAGCGGGCCGACGAGGCGCTGTACCTGGCCAAGGCCAGCGGCCGCGATCAGCTGGCCCAGGCGCAGCTCGCCACCTGAGCCGGTAATGATTCGCGGATGGGCCGCGCAGAGCACGAACGCGCCGTGCGCTTTCGCACCGCCCGGCGCGATCCCGCGCTGACCGTCGTCGAGGGGTTCCACGCGCTCAAGCACGCGCTGCGGTTCGGCGCCGAGCTGGTCGAGGCGGTGGCGGTCGACCCGCCCGCTCTGGAGGCGATGGCGGCGGACCTGGCACCCGACCTGGCGGGGCAGATCGAGGGGCGGGTCGAGTCGGTCGACAAGGAGACCCTGGCCGACCTGGTGCCGCTGGTCCCGCATACCGGCGTCGCCGCGATCGCCCGCCGGCCCCGGGTCGACCTAACCGCGGCGCTGGCGAGCCCGGACCCGTCTCCGGCGGTGCTGCTCGAGCAGCCGCGGAACATGGGCAACATCGGCGCCTGCATCCGGGTCGCGGCGGCGGCGGGAGCCGCGGCGCTGATCGCGACCGGCGAGAACGACCCCTGGCATCCCGACGCGGTCCGCGGCGCCGCCGGGCTTCAGTTCGCCCTCCCGGTCGCCCGAGTCGAGACGCTGCCGCCGAGCGACCGGCCGCTGCTGGCGATCGACCCCGACGGGGAGGAGCTGTCGGCCGCGAAGCTGCCCGACCGCGCCGTCCTCGCCTTCGGTACCGAGCGCCACGGCCTCAGCTCGGACGTCTTCGAGCGAGCCGACGCGCGGATCTCGATCCCGATGCGCGAAGGTGTCTCCAGCCTCAATCTGGCCACCTCAGTTGCAATCGTTCTTTTTGCAATGAGAATCCGAAGTAACTAGGTCCCACCGAAAGGAAGCAACTTGCCCCTCCCAATCGCAGATGTGAGCTTTGGGGAACTTCTCCTCATCGCGCTCGAGGTGTTCTTCTTCGTGATCTGGATCTGGATCCTGATCACGATCCTCACCGACCTGTTCCGTGACCACGAGCTGTCGGGTTGGGGCAAGGCGGGCTGGTGCCTGTTCCTGGTGATCATCCCCTTCCTGGCCTCGCTGATCTACCTGATCGCCCGCGGCGGCGGCATGCGCGACCGGACGATCAAAGCCCAGGCCGACGCGAAAAAGCATTTCGACGAATACGTGCAACAGCAGGCGCACGCCGGCTCTTCCGCCGACGAGCTGCACAAGCTCTCCGAGCTGAAGGCGAAAGGCGACCTCAGCCAGGCGGAGTTCGACCAGGCCAAGGCCAAGCTGCTGGCCTGATCCAGTCAGGGTCCGGGGGTCTACGCAGACCCCCGGACTCCTTCAAAACCCGCAAATTGCAAGGGAACTTGCGGGTTATGGACCACTTCCGGCGCTTTTAAGGAGCTCCGCTAGCCTGCGCCGCCGTGCTGTTCAGCTCCTCTACGAGCGCGGTTCGCCGCCGCGCTCTGGTATTTGCCGCGCTGCTCCTGGCCGCTTCCTGCGCGCTGGCCGTCGCCTGGGCGGAAACCGCTCCGGCCGACCCGCAGGAGAAGCTGGAACAGACGCGCGACAAGCTCGAAGGGGTCCGCGCCGAGAGCAGCGACCTGACCGCGACGATCGCCGAACAGAACCGGGCGATCGACGCGAAGCTGGGCGAAGTCTCGGCCTTGCGCAGGGAACAGGAAGCCGCCGAGGCCGAACTGGCCGAAAAGGAAGCGCAGCTGGAGCGGGCGACCGCGGCGCTGGAAGCCGAAGAAGACCACCTCGAGCAGGTGCGGGCGAAGCTGCAGCGGGCGATGGGGGTGCTGAGCGAGCGCCTCGTCGCGATCTACGAGTCGGGCTCGCCGGACATGATGAACGCGATTCTCGAATCCGACGACTGGAACGAGATGGCCGCGCAGACCGAATACATGCGGCAGATCCAGGAATACGACGACGCCGTCGTCGACCGGGTCAAGACGCTCCGCGACGAGGTCCGCTCGGCGGTCGAACGGCTCGACGAGAAGCGCGCCGAGATCGAAGAAGTGCGCGACGCGGTCGCCGCCAAGGAGCGGGAAGCCGCTGCCGCCAGCCAGGCGGCCTCGGCCCGCTTCCACGAACTGAAGGCCGAACAGGCCGAGCGCCAGGAAGCGCTCGACGCGCTGCAGTCGCGCGAATCGGCGCTCAGCGACAACCTCTCGGTGATCTCCGAACAGGTCGCCTCCGAAGGCGGCGACGCGACCACCGGCCAGCTGCCGGCGCCGCTCAACCCCGGCCAGGAAGCCCAGGTCCTGAACGAAAGCGAAGCCAGCGCACCCGCTTCGGCGCCGCAGGCGGTAAAGGACGTGATCTCCGCCGGCAACGCGATCGCCACCACTCCCTACATCTGGGGCGGCGGCCACGGCTCGTTCGAATCCGAAGGCTACGACTGCTCCGGCGCGGTCAGCTACGCGCTGCACGGCGGCGGCCTGCTGGAAAGCCCGCTCGACTCGACCGGCCTGGAGACCTGGGGCGAACCCGGGCCCGGCCAGTGGATCACGGTCTACGCCAACTCCGGCCACGCCTGGATGGTCGTCGCCGGCATCGCCTTCGACACCGTCGGCGGCCCCGGCCCGCGCTGGCACGACCCCTGGGTCGATTCGCCGGAAGGCTTCATCGCGAGGCACCCAGCGGGACTTTGATTCAGCCACGGCGCCTGGGGTAGGTTTGCGCCATGGATCTTGAGCAGAAGCTGGAGGAGATGCTCGCGGTCGAGAAGTTCGACCCGCCCGAAGAGTTCCGCGCCGACGCTCTCTGGTCCGATCCCAAGATCTACGAGGAAGCGGCCGCCGACCCCGAGGCGTGGTGGACGGCGCAGGCCAGGGAGCTGCTCGACTGGGACGTCGAGCCGAGCCAGGGCCTCGACGACTCCAACCCGCCCTTCTACAAGTGGTTCGCCGACGGGCGTCTGAACGCCAGCCACAACTGCCTCGACCGCCACGTCGAGGCTGACAACGGCGACCGCGTCGCCTACCACTGGCGCGGCGAGGAGGGGGAGGAGCGCGACGTCACCTACGCCGACCTGCACCGCGACGTCCAGCGCTTCGCCAACGCGCTCAAGGACCTCGGCGTCGAAAAGGGCGACGTGGTCGGGATCTACCTGCCGATGATCCCCGAGGTCGTCGTCGCGATGCTCGCCTGCGCCCGGATCGGCGCCCCGCACAACGTCGTCTTCGGCGGCTTCTCGGCCGAGTCGGTCGCCGAGCGGATGGACTTCTCCGAAGCGAAGGCGCTGGTCACCGTCGACGGCGCCCGCCGCAAGGGCAAGACGGCGCCGATCAAGCCGGCGGTCGACGAGCACATGGCCAACCACCACGCGCTGGAGAAGATCGTCGTCGTCCGCCACACCGGGATCGAGTGCCCGATGACCGAGGGCCGCGACGTCTTCTACGACGAGGCGATGGCGGCGGCCGAGCCGGAGTGCCCGGCCGAGCCGATGGAGGCCGAGCACCCGCTCTACATCCTCTACACCTCGGGCTCGACCGCGAAGCCGAAGGGGATCCTGCACACGACCGGCGGCTACATGGCCGGGGTCACCGCCACCCACCGCTACGTCTTCGACCTCAAGCCCGAGTCCGACGTCTACTGGTGCGCGGCCGACGTCGGCTGGGTCACCGGCCACTCCTACATCGTCTACGGGCCGCTGTCCAACGGCGCGACCTCGGTGATGTGGGAGGGGGCGCCCGACTACCCGCACAAGGGCATCTGGTGGGAGCTGGTCGAGCGCTACGAGGCGACGATCCTCTACGCGGCGCCGACCGCGATCCGCACCTTCATCAAGTGGGGCGCCGAGATTCCGGCCGAGCACGACCTCTCCTCGCTGCGGCTGCTCGGATCGGTCGGCGAGCCGATCAACCCCAAGGCCTGGCTCTGGTACCACGAGGTGATCGGCGGCGGCCGCTGCCCGGTGGTCGACACCTGGTGGCAGACGGAGACCGGCGCGATCATGATCTCGCCGCTGCCGGGGATCACCGCTACGAAGCCGGGCTCGGCGACGACGCCGTTCCCCGGGGTCGAGGCGCAGGTCGTCGACGAGTCCGAGGGCGAGCCGGTCTCCGAAGGCCAGGGCCTGCTGGTGCTGGAGCGGCCATGGCCCTCGATGCTGCGCGGCCTCTACAAAGAGGACGACCGCTTTATCGAGACCTACTTCAAGCGCTTCGGGAAGGAGCGCTACCTGGTCGGCGACGCCGCCCGCCGCGACGAGGACGGCTACTTCTGGGTGATCGGCCGGATCGACGACGTCGTCAACGTCTCCGGCCACCGGCTCTCGACCGCAGAGGTCGAGTCGGCGATCGTCGCCCACCCCGACGTCGCCGAGGCGGCGGTGATCGGCGAATCCGACGAGGACACCGGCCAGGCGATCTGCGCCTTCGTCACCGTCCGCGGCGAGAAGGCCGAAAGCGACGAGCTCGTCGACGGGATCCGCGCCACGGTCGCCGAGCGGATCGGCAAATTTGCCCGGCCGAAGCGGATCGTCTGGGCCGACGACCTTCCGAAGACGCGCTCCGGCAAGATCATGCGGCGGCTGCTGCGCGACATCGCCGAGGGCCGCGCCCTGGGCGACGTCACCACCCTGCGCGATCCCGACGTGATGAAGGAGCTCGAGTCGAAGATCGCCGAGGAGCAGGCGAAGGGCGAGTGAAGCGCCCCTAGTGGGGCCGCGCCATCCGCTCGATCGCGACCTCGAGCGTCTGCAGCTGCTGCTGGACGCTCTTCAGTTCGCGCAGCGCCAGCGCCTCGGCCGAGAGCCGCTCCTCCTCCAGCTCCTCCTCGATCTCGGCTATTTCCGGCGCCAGGAAGCGCTGGGCGAAGGAGCCGGTGAGCAGGGCGACGAACCCGATGCCGATCAGGAGGACGAAGACCGAGACGATCTCGCCGCCGGTGGTGGTCGGCTCGATGTTCGAGCCGAGCGTCGTCATCGTCGTGATCGCCCAGTAGATGTCGTCCCAGAAGTCGAGGTCCTGCCGCTGCTCGAAGGCGTCGAAGAGCGCGGCGCCGCCGACCACCGAGAGGAGCGCCAGCAGGGCGGCGTAGCGGACGCCCTCGAGCGAGAAGACCTCGCGCGAGAGCTGGGCGAGCCGCAGCAGGCGCAGGAGGCGCAAGAGGCGCAGGACCCGCAGGCTCTGCAGGCCGGCGGGGAGGACCGGGGGCGTGAGGAAGACGATGACGAAGTCGAGCGGGTGGTGGCGGAGCCACTTGCCCCGGTCCGGGACGACCGAGAGCATGACCACGAACTCGACCAGGAAGGCGGTCCAGGTGACCCAGTTGAGGCCGACGGCGATCTGCTGCAGCAGCCCGCCCGGCTCCGACTCGGTGATCGCCACCGTCGGCAGGGTCAGCGCCGCCGCGATCAGCATCGGCGTTTTCAGTCTTTCCGCCACCCGCGTGCTGCGAGCGTCCATCCCCGGTTCGTAGGGGGCGTGCGGCGGGGCGGCGTTGGCGCTCACCGCGACATGTTCGACGTCTCCGCGCCGGTGCCTTTTGGACTCGTAGGGGAGGGCGGCGGTTTAGCCGTGGCGGGCGGCTTTGACCAGCGCCGGTCCCGGCTCGATCACCTGGAAGGGCACGAAGGTCTTCCGCGCGACCGAGACGGTGATCGGGCCGACGCTCGGGTCGCCGCTGGGAAGGATCTCGAAGCTGCCGGTGATGCCGTTCTCGACCGAGGTCGAGCGCACGGCGTCGATCGTGCCGGTGCGGTCGCGGCCGGCGCCGATCGCGTCGAGGACGACGCTCGCGGCCTGGCCCGCGTAGGGCGCATACAGTTCGATCGGCCCGCCGCCGAGTTTCGCTTCCAGTTCGCCGACCAGCTTCTTGCCCTGGCCGGTGAGGTTCTGCGGCACCTGGCCGGGGACGCTGGCGAACATCCCCTTCGACGCCTTGCCGGCCAGGTCGATCGTCGACTGCTGGGCGAAGCCGTCGGGGGCGAGCAGCTTGACGCCGCTGTTGGGGCCGAGGACCGCGACCTTGTCCTTGATCAGGCGGGCGCCGTTGGACTCGGTGAGGCCGGCGAGGAGGATCGCGTCGGGCGCGACGTCGGCGACCATCCCCATCAGCCCGCGGTAGTTCGAGGCTTTGGCGTTCCAGGCCTTGAAGCCGACGACGTGGATGCCGAGCTTGCGGGCGGCGCCGCGGAAGGTCTTCGCCTGGCCGAGGCTGGTCGGGTCCTTGCCGGCGTAGAGGACGTAGGCCCGCTTGACGCCCTGCTTCCTGGCGAAGCTGGCGAGGCCGGCGCCCTGGTAGGCGTCGTTGGGGACGACGCGGGCGTAGTTTCGCCGGCCGGGGTAGAGGCTCTTTGGCTCGCCCTTGCCGCAACTGGGGCTCGACTGGGTGAGGCAGATCAGGGTGTTGCCGGGGGAGACCATCGCCACGCCGCCGCCGGGCGCCTGGCTGAGGATCGGGATCATCGCCTCGGCGCAGCCGGAGTTGTAGGTGCCGATCACGGCGAGGACGGCGGGGTTGGCGGCGTAGGCGTTGGCGTTCGCCTGGCACTGCGCCTTGGTCCAGAGGCCGGTCTTGGCGTTCGAGTCGTCGCAGGCCTGGAAGCCGACTTTGACGCCGCCGGCCTGCCAGTTCGCGCCTTCGAGGACGAGCTGAATCGCGTCGTTCATCTGTGCCGAGCGCTGCTTCGAGTCGCCCTGCAGCGGCAGGTCGGAGACGACCAGCGCCTCGGGGTTGCCTTTGCCGCCGTATTGCAGCGGCCCGCAAGCCGGAGAGGAGACGGCGGTGACGGTCCCGCCCGGCGCGGCGCTGCTGTAGTCGCCGAAGACGACGATCGCCAGCGCGGCCAGCAACAGAGCCGTGAGGCCGATGGTCTTCGGGAGGCGAAGGGACAAGACCCGATCACCCTAACCGCTGCGACGGCCGCTGCAAACGACGAGGCCCAGAAACGACAAGACCCGCCGCGAGGCGGGTCGAGTCTGGGTGAAGCGGGAACCACCCCGCAGCCAGCTGATACCTGGACCCAAAGTAGCACGACTTTCACCGTGCTCCTGCTCGACCCGCTCACGACGGTCTATGTCTGCGGAGGGCGCCGGACTCGAACCGGACCCGGCGGTCAAACCGGGCATGCCAGGTATCAGCTGGCTGGAGCACGCCTGTCTCCTTCAACCCTCCGGCGGCCGATCCTAGGGGCGAATTTCGGCACTTCAATAGGCGTTACTGAATTGGCTCAAAGAATTGACACTTGCATGTCAATTCACGTTTCCTCGGGCGCTTAAGAGCTCGATTCCGTCGCCGGTTCCGCGCCCAGCTCGACGTGGGCCTTGCTGTCGGCGGTGCGGATCAGGAGGAGGGTGGCGATCAGGCCGAGGATGGCGAAGCCGGCGCCGACGAGGAAGGCGGAAGCGAAGCCGTTGGTGAGGGTGGCGGGGTCGGTGGAGGTGCCGATCTCGGAGTTGGCGATCGCGGCGAGGACGGCGAGGCCGAGGGCGCCGCCGACCTGCTGGGAGGTGTTGATCAGGCCGCTGGCGAGGCCCTGCTCGCGGTCTTCGACGCCGGAGACGGCGGCGATCGTCACCGGCACGAAGGCGAAGCCGAGGCCGACGGCGGCGAGCAGCGAGGGGCCGAGGATGTCGGCGAGGAAGGTCCCGTCGGCGGAGATCTGGCTGAACCAGAGGAGGCCCGCCGCGATCAGGACCATGCCGGTGGCGAGGATCGGCTTGAACCCGACTTTGGTCACCAGGCTTGAGGCGATCCCGGCCGAGAGGATGATCGAGACAGCCAGCGGCAGATAGGAGAGACCGGCCTTGATCGCGCTGTAGCCGAGTACCTGCTGCATGTAGAGCGAGATGAAATAGAACATCGAGAAGAGCGAGGCGCCGACCAGGATCCCGACCACGTTGGCGCCGGTGATCGTCCGCAGGCGGAAGATCGAGAAGGGCACGAGCGGCGCCCGCGAGCGGCGCTCGATCGCGACAAAAGCGATCAGCAGCACCGCCGCCGCGGCGAGGATGCCGATCGTCTGGGTCGATCCCCAGCCGGCGTCTTCGGCGTCGAGCAGGGCGAAGACGAGGGCCGAGAGGCCGAGGGTGATCGTCGTCGCCCCGGCGACGTCGAAGGTCCGCACCTCCTGCTCGGCGTGCGATTCGGCGATCAGGCTCGGGCTCAGCGCGGCGGCGGCGATCCCGATCGGGACGTTGACCCAGAGCACCCATTCCCAGCCGACGTATTCGGTCAGGACGCCGCCGAGGAGGACGCCGGCGGCGCCGCCGGAGCCGGCGACCGCGCCCCAGATCCCCAGTGCTTTGTTGCGCTCGGCGCCGTCGCGGAAGGTGGTGGCGACGATCGAGAGCGCGGCGGGGGAGAGGATCGCGGCGCCGAGGCCCTGCACGGCGCGGGCGGCGACGAGCTGCCCGGAGGTGCTCGCCAGGCCGCCGACCAGCGAGGCCAGCGCGAAAAGGACCAGCCCGAACATGAAGACGCGGCGGCGGCCGAGCAGGTCCGCCAGCCTGCCGCCGAGGAGGAGGAAGCCGCCGAAGGTAAGGACGTAGGCGTTGACGACCCAGGGCAGGCTGCTCTCGCTGAAGTCGAGCGCGCCTTTGATCGTCGGCAGGGCGACGTTGACGATCGAGGCGTCGAGCACGACCACGAACTGGGCCGAGCAGAGCAGGATCAGCGCGATCCAGCGCTTGTCGCGGGCCTCGGCGGCGTCGGTCATCGAAGGCTCCTCATGACCGGCTGAGGATTTCACATGGGCCCCGCCGGCTCTTCTCGATTCGTGCTGTTCCTATGATCGACGTATGTGCAGAAACATCAGAACCCTCCATAACTTCGATCCACCCGCGACCGACGAGGAGATTCAGGCCTCGGCGCTGCAGTACGTGCGCAAGATCAGCGGCTCGACCAAGCCCTCGCAGGCCAACGCGGAGGCCTTCGACGAGGCCGTCGAGGCGGTGGCCGAGGCCAGCCGCCAGCTGCTCGAGCGTCTCGTCACCAAGGCGCCGCCGAAGAACCGCGAGGTCGAGGCCGCGAAGGCCAAGGCCCGCTCGGAAGCGCGCTTCGCCGCTTAGGCGGCCGCCGGCGCCCCGACCCGCCCGAGGTATTCGACGAGCAGCCGCTCGACGGTCTCGGGTGCGTCGGCGAAGGGCCAGTGGCCGCTGGCCGGGAGGACGTGGACGTCGGCCGAGGGAAAAGCCCGCTGCTGCTCGTGGGCGTAGGAGGAGGGCAGGTAGGCGTCGTGTTCGCCCCAGATCACCAGCGCCGGGATCTCGCGCGGGGCGAGCAGCCCGATCAGGTTCTCGGACATGCCGCCGGGGTCAGGCGTCGCCCGGTAGAGCTCCAGCACCGCCCGCCGCGTGCGCCGGTCGTAGTTGTCGTACATCCGGTCGACGAACTCGGGTGGCAGCCCGCGCGGCTCTTTCAGGTTGAGCCCGAAGCGGTAGCCGCGGCGGTTGGTGATCGCCTGGAAGAGCTCGCCGAGGACCGGCGTTCGCCAGATCCGCGCCAGGCTGTGCCAGGTGTAGCCGGGCAGGACGCCGGTGTTGATCAGGACGATGCCGGCGAGCGAGTCGGGGTGCGCCATCGCCCAGATCAGCCCGATCGGGCCGCCGAAGTCGTGCAGGACGAGCTGCGCCCGCTCGATCCCCAGCTCCTCGAGCGCTTCGGCGAGGAACTCCGCGTAGCCGAACGGGGTGTGCTCGAAGCCGTCGGGGGCGACCGTCTTGCCGAAGTCGGGCAGGTCGAAGGCGACCGCCCGCCAGCCGGCGGCACCCGCCGCGCCGACCAGCCGCTCCCAGTCGTCGGCCGAGCCGGGATTGCCGTGGACGAAGACGACCGCCTTGGCGGCGTCGGCTGGCCCGGCCTGGAGGAGTCGGGTGCGGGTGCCGCCGGCGAGCAGGCTGGAGCGCTCGACCGCCGCGCTCATCGCGCCAGCGCGTGGCGGGTGTTGACCGCTATCGCCCGCGGCATCATCCGCGGGAACATCTGCGCCGGCCCGATCTGGCGGGTCGCGAAGGTGTCCATGATCACCGCCGACTTCTCGTCGCGCGCGGCGGCGGCGAACAGCATCCGCTCGCCCGGGCGGAAGCGTCGCCCCTTCGAATAGTCGTGCATGAAGAAAGCGTGCCCCCGCAGCTCTTTTGCGTGGCGGCGACGGTAGCGATCGAGCCCCTTGCCCAGCGGTTGCTCGCCGCCGAGCGCGGGGAGGACCGCGTCGGAGAGCCACTCGGCCGACTGGAAGGCCCAGCCGCAGCCGACCCCGAACAGCGGGTCGGCGGCGAGCGCGGCGTCGCCGATCAGCGCCAGGCCAGGAGCGGTCGGGCGCCGCATGCGGTTGGTCATGTCGATCTTCCCCAACACCGGACCGACCCTGCGTCCCTCGCGGATCGGCGGTGCCTCGGGGACGTCGGCGAGGAACTTGACCAGGGCACCCTCGGGATCCCGCTTGAACTCCGGCAGCCGTTGCTTGGTCGGCATCGCCGCGTAGAAGGTGAGGTTCTCGTCGGTGGGGAAGGCCGCCGCCCACTGCGGGTCGAGGAACCAGACCGAGGCGTCGGGGGCGTGCGCCGGCGCGGCTCCTTCGAAGTAGGCGCCGTAGGCGAACCTGGCGTTGGGGGAGGTCTTGACCGGGACCTGGCTGAGCTCAGCGATGCGGGAGTCGCGACCGTCGGCGCCGATCGTCAGCCGGGCCCGCAGGTCGCGCTCCTCGCCCTCTGGGTTGCGGACGGCGACGCCGGCGAACGAACCGCCCTCCTGCAGCAGCCGCTCGGCGCTCCAGCCCAGCATCGTCTCGACGCCGGGGGTCGTGGCGGCGGTTGAGCGGACCAGCGGGTCGAGCACCTCACGGCGGAGGTTGATCCCGCGCGAGGCCTGCTCGGGCGGCGCCTCGACCCAGCCCCACTCGGTCCAGGCGTGGACCCGCGGCCGCTGACCGCCCGCCGCCTCGATCGGCTCGAGCAGCCCCAGCCGTTCGATCGCCGGCACTCCGGAGGCCTGGATGAAGTGCGAGCAGGTGCGCTTGTAGGCCTGGGGGTCGGGCTGCTTCTCGACCAGCGCGACCCGGTGGCCGGCCCGGCCGAGCTGGATCGCGGCGGCGCAGCCGGCGAGGCTGGCGCCGACGATGACCGCGTCGTAGGGGGAGTCGGTGTGGGGCATTCTGGCCTCCTGCCGTTTGACCTTTACCGTACGACCCGTACTATACGCTTCGAATCATGGAAAGCAAGCCGATCAAGCTCAGCGGCACCTCCTACGCGCTGCTCGCCGTGCTCAACGAGTTCGGCGAGATGACCTCATACGACATCAAGCAGGCGATGGAGAGCTCGATCCAGAACTTCTGGCCGGTTCCCCACACCACCGCCTACGAGGAGCCGGCCCGCCTCGCCGCCGCCGGCTACCTCTCCGCCCACCAGGAGGACGGGGGCCGCCGGCGCCGCGTCTACTCGCTGACCGACCTCGGCCGCGAGGTGCTGGCCGAGTGGGCCGCCGACCCGGACGCCAACCCGCCCCAGCTCCGCGACGAAGCGATTCTCAAACTGTTCGCCGGGGCGGACCCCGACGCGCTGCACGACACGCGGGTCGCCTGGCACCGGCGGAAGCTGGACGAGCTGCAGGGATACCTCGACCTCGCCCGCGCCGGCGAGGGCTTCGATCGCTCCGAACGGACCCTGCTGGCCGGGGTCGCCTACCACCGGAAGATGCTCGAGGCGATCGAGATGGTCGCCGAGGAGAGGGGGCGCGAAAGTAGTTTGCTAAACTAATTACCAGAGCTAATCAATGCACGCACAGGCCAAGGACATCCCACTCAGCGAGCGCGCTGCGCATCTGCGCATCGCGATCGTCCGCACCGCCCGGCGCCTGCGCCAGGAGGCGGCGGCGGAGACGAGCGGCCTGACGCCGACCTCGGTCGCGGCGCTGGCGACGATCGAGCGCCACGGACCGCTGACCCCGAGCGAGATCGCCGAGATCGAGCGGGTCAAGCGGCCGACGATCACCCGCACCCTCGGCTGCCTGGAGCGGGAGGGCCTGATCGACCGGGCGACCGATCCGCAGGACGGCCGCAGCTCCCTGATCAGCGTCAACGGCGGCGGCCGCGAGCGGCTGCGGCGACTGCGCGGACGCAAGAACGCCTACCTGGCCCGCCGCATGCGCGAGATGAGCGCCGAGGAGGTCGAGACGCTGGAGAGGGCGGCCGAGATCCTCGAGCGGATGCGGGAGGGAGACCGAGGGTGAGCGCCGCCCTCCGTCACTCGTTCAACTCGCTGGAGGTCGCCAACTATCGCCGCTACTTCGCCGGCCAGCTGATCTCCCTCTCGGGGACCTGGATGCAGACGGTCGCCGCGATCTGGGTGATCCTCACCCTGACCGACAGCGGCGTCGCCGTCGGGCTCACCACCGCCCTGCAGTTCCTGCCGATGCTGCTGATCGGCGCCTGGGGCGGCCTGCTCGCCGACCGGATCCCGAAGCGGCGCCTTCTGATCACGACGCAGGCGCTGATGACGATCCCCGCGGTCGGCCTCTTCGCCGTCACCGCGACCGGGGTCGCGACGCCGTGGATGGTCTACCTCGCGGTCTTCGCCTTCGGCTCGCTGAACGCGATCGACAACCCGACCCGGCAGAGCTTCGTCTACGAGATGGTCGGCCCCGACCGGGTGGTCAACGCGGTCAGCCTCAACAGCGTCATCGTCCAGGCGGCGCGGATCGTCGGCCCGGCGCTGGCCGGGATCCTGATCGCGACGGTGGGCGTCGTCCCCTGCTTCGGCCTCAACGCGCTCACCTTCGTGGCGATGATCTTCGCGCTCTGGCGGATGGACCCGAGCCGGCTGCACGCCGGGCCGGTCGCCGCGCGCGAGCCGGGCGCGATCCGCGCCGGCCTGCGCTACGTCCGCCGCACCCCGGAGCTGATGGTGCCGCTGGCGCTGATGGCGCTGGTCGGGACGCTCGGCTTCAACTTCCAGGTGGTGCTGCCGCTGCTCGCCAAGTTCAGCTTCGAGTCCGGCGCGATGACCTACGCCAGCCTGGTCTCGGCGATGGCCGTCGGCTCGATCGCCGGCGCCCTGGTCAACGGCCACCGCGGCCGCACCGGCCCGCGGCTGATCGCCGGCGGCGCGCTCGCCTTCGGCATCTCGGCCCTGCTGGCGGCGGCGATGCCGAGCCTGGCGCTGGAGATAGTGATGCTGGCGCTCCTCGGCGCCGCCTCCGTCACCTTCGCGGCAACGATCAACTCGACCCTCCAGCTGGCGGTGACCCCCGAGATGAGAGGCCGGGTGATGGCCCTTTACTCAGTCGTCTTCCTGGGCTCCACCCCAATAGGAGCCCCCCTGACCGGCTGGCTGGCCCAAAACTACGACCCCCGCGTAGCGCTTCTCCTCGCAGGCGTCTCAGGCCTGGCAGCAGCCTGGGCGGCCCACGTCAGCTTCAACCACATCAAGAGCCGGCGGGCCACCGAGAACCTCGCGGCTTAGTCACGCTGGCGGACCTCTAACGACTAGCCGATGTAACCGGCCGACTCGAGGTATGCCTTGGCGGCCGCCTTCGGCGTTTCCTTTTCGAGTTCGACCCGGGCATTCAGCTCCTGCATCACCTTCAGGCTCAACCCTTCCTGCACAGCTTGAATCGTCAGTTCCAAGCCGGAACCGGCTTCCCAGGCGGTGCTCCTCTTGTGCACGAAGATCACGTTGCCGGCCGGAAAGACGTGCTTGTCATCCTTGAGGATGACGTACTTGTCGCTCTCGGCCGAGAGCTGTGGGTCGGTGGTGAAGAGGATCGAGAGATCCGCCTGACCCTTTTCCAGCACCGTGTAGCGGAGGCCGATGTCGACGGGCGTGAACGACTTGAACTTGAGCCCGTAGAGCTTTTCCAGCCCGGCGAGGCAGTCGATCCGCTGACGGCACTCGGGCGAACCGTAAAGCGACAGTTTCCCGGCGACTCCTTTGAGGTCGGAGATGGTTTTCAGGCCGTACTTTTCAGCCGTCGCCCGGGTCGTCCCGACGGCATTCCCGCTCGCAAACGGAGTCGGGTTGAAGGTTTGCAGTCCGTCCTTGAGGAATTCCGCGTTTGCCTTTTGCTGCGCCGCCTCGGCATTGGAGGGAACTTCTTCGGGTTCGAAGCCGAAGAACGAGGTGAGGGCAGTGCTGGCGTACTCCGGGTAGCCGGAGATCTGCCCGCTCGTGAGCGCCTTCAGGGCGACGGTTTCGGAGCCGAGGTTGAGAGCGGTCTTGACTCTGAAGCCCGCCGCTGCCAGTGCCTGCGCGTAGATTTCCCCGAGGATTTCCTGTTCGGGGAAGTTCTTGGCCCCGATCGTCAGGGTGACTTTCCTGTTTTCCGGGTTGAAGGGGATCGAGCCTTCCTCGGTTCTCGCTTCCGTCGAGTCGGAGAGAGTGCCCTCGTCGCCGGTGCTGCCGCAGGCTGCGACGCCAAGGGTTAGTGCGAATGCCGCCAGCGCCGCGAGCGGCACCAACGCTCGCACCCGATTGAGCCCGATTGCGCACATTCTCATGAGCGATTAGGAGCTTAACCGCCAAAAGGACGACGGGCCGAAAACGCTCCGATGAAGAGCGAATCCGGCCCGTCGATAACCGCGCAGCGGAGCTAGCCGATGTAGCCCGCGGATTCGAGGTAGGCCTTGGCGGCCGCCTTCGGCGTTTCCTTTTCGAGTTCGACCCGAGCGTCGAGCTCCTGCATCACCTTCAGGTCAAGCCCTTCCTGGACCTTGAGGATCGTCTCTTCGTAGTCTGGGCCAGCTTCTTCGGCGACCGACTTCTCGGTCACGAAGATGATGTTGCCAGCCGGGAAGACTTCCTTGTCGTCTTCGAGGATCACGAACTTGTCGCTCTCCGCCGAGAGCTGCGGATCGGTGGTGAAGAGGATCGAGAGATCCGCCTGACCCTTTTCCAGCACCGTGTAGCGGAGGCCGATGTCGACCGGGGTGAACGACTTGAACTTCAGGCCGTACAGTTTTTCCAGCCCGGCGAGACAGTCGATCCGCTGCCGGCACTCGGGCGACCCGTAGAGCGACAGTTTTTCCGAGACGCCTTCGAGATCGGAAACGGTCTCGAGTTCGTATTTTTCGGCGGTCTCTTTGGTCGTGCCAACCGCGTTGGCGCTCGCGAACGGCGTCGGTTCGAACGCCTGCAGGCCTTCCTTTTCGAATTCCTGGTTGGCCTTTTCCCATGCTTCGTCGGCGTTGGCGGGCACTTCTTCGGGTTCGAGGCCGAAGAACGAGGTGAGGGCCGTCGAGGCGTACTCCGGGTAGCCGGAGATCTGACCTGATTTCACCGCTTTCAGGGCCACGGTTTCGGAGCCGAGGTTGAGCGCGCTCTTCACCTTGTAGCCGGCTGCGGTCAGTGCCTGCGCGTAGATTTCCCCGAGGATTTCCTGTTCGGGGAAGTTCTTCGAGCCGATCGTCAGGCTGACTTTGCCGTTGTCGGGGTTGGACTGGATCGTCCCTGCGCCGCTGCCACTTTCGGTGGACCCGGAAGTGGTGCTGTCGTCGCTGCTGCCGCAGGCGGCGACACCCAGGGTCATCGCGAGCGCCGCCAGTGCCGCAAGCAGCACCCGCATTCTCGTCTGGTCGGTCCTCACTGATTGCCTCCTCTTGGGGTGGATGGGGTGAATCTGTTTCACGCAGTCTTTACCTTCAGCCCGTCGGAAGTAAGCCGGCGCTGCAGAAGGGCGAGTAAACCCTCGAGGCTGAGGGCCAGAAGGGCGACGAGGATCGCGCCCGCCAAGCGTCCGTCTTCGCCGTAGATGGAGGCGTTGATGATGTAGTCGCCGAGGGTGAGAACGCCGGCGAGCGGAGCGATGGTGGCGGTGGCGACGATCGCGATCGTCGCGCTGCGGACACCGCCCATCACGGTGGAGATCGCCAGCGGCAGCTCGACCTTGCGGATGATCTCCATCTCGCCCATGCCCATGCCGCGGGCGGCGTCGACGGCGGCCGGGTCGACCTGGCGGACGCCGACGTAGGCGTTGGAGACGATCGGCGGGATGCCGAGTACGGCCAGCGCCAGGGTGACCGGGACGAGGCCGATGCCGATCAGCGCCGCGACCAGCGCGATCAGCGCCAGCTCGGGCAGCGCCCGGCCGGCGTTTGCGAGGCCGACCAGGACCACCTCGCCCTTGCCCCGGTGGCCGAGGTAGAGGCCGAGCGGCAGGGCGACGATCAGCGCCAGCGCCAGCGCCAGCACGGTCACCTCCAGTTGCTTCAGGGTGAGTTCGACCGCCTGTTCGAACCCACCGACCTTGGCGCCACCGGTGACGTTGGAGGTCTGTTCGCTGAAGATGAATTCGATCGCGCCGCTGAAGGACGCGAACGGGACCAGGGCGGCTGTCATATCGCCCTCGCGTTTCGCCACGGGGTCAGATAGCGCTGCGCCAGCAGCAGGCCGAGGTGGAACGCCATCGCCATCAGGACCACGATCGCCAGGGCGATGAAGACGCTGGTCGGGAAGGTGAGGTTGCCGCCGCCGTAGATCTGGGTGCCGAGGCCGCCGCCGCCGATGAAGACGGCCAGGGTGGCGATCGCCACGGTGCTGACGATCGCGACCCGGAGGCCGGCGACGATCTCCGGGATCGCCAGCGGCAGCTCCACCCGCCAGAGGATCTGGCGGTCGGTGTACCCCATTCCGCGCGCCGCCTCCTTGGCCGAGTCCGGGACGTTGTGGAGGCCGAGCATCGTGTTGCGGTAGATGATCTGCAGCGTGTAGGCCGCGAGGGCGACGATCGCGGTGTCTTTGCCGATCCCGGTGACCGGCAGCAACAGGAAAAAGAAGGCGATGCTGGGGATCGTGTAGAGGATTCCCGTGACGGCGAGCAGGGGGGCCTGCAGCCAGGTGCTGCGGTGGGCGAAGAGCGCCAGGGCGAAGGCGATCGCGAAGCCGATCAGGACCGAGATCACCACCAGCTCCAGGTGCTGGACGGTCGGCGTCCCGAAGCGGTCGATGTTTTCCTTCGCCCAGTCGAAGCAGAAGGGCTCGTTCGGCTTCGCTTGGCAGGGCAGCGTGTCGCTGGTGCGTTCTTTGAAGAAGTCGCCTCCGACCTGCCCCGACGCCGCCAGCAGCAGCGGGCTACCCATGGGGGCGCTCCACTGCGGGGGTTTCCTCGCTCTTGGCCTCCGGCGAGGCGAGGAACTCGGAGATGATCTCGACCGAGAGGACGCCGGCGATCCGGCCAGCGTGGTCGACCACCGGCGCGTACTGGGTCTCGTGCTGGAGGAGGTCGGCGAGGGCGTCGCGCATCACGTCGTCGAGCTCGAGCACAGGCCCCAGCGGCGAGTCGGGCCGGCCGGGGACGACGTCGGCGGCGAGGTCGCGCTCGCTGAGCCAGCCGAGCGGCCGCCGCTCGCCGTCGACCAGCAGCGGGAAGGGGACTTCGACGTCGGAGGCCGCCAGCTTCGCCCGCACCTCGCCGCTCGCCTGGCCGACGTGGGCCAGCGGCGCCTCCCAGAGGTTGATGTCGCGGACGCGCATCAGCGCCAGCCGCTTCAGCGCCCGGTCTGCCCCGACGAAGTCCTCGACGAACTCGTTGGCCGGCGCCATCAGCAGCTCCGCCGGGGTCGCGTACTGCTCGACCCGGCCGCCCTCGCGCATGACCGCGATCCGGTCGCCCATCTTGATCGCCTCGTCGATGTCGTGGGTGACGAAGAGGACGGTCTTCTGGATCTCCGCCTGGAGGCGGAGGAACTCGTTCTGCAGGCGCTCGCGGTTGATCGGGTCGATCGCCCCGAAGGGCTCGTCCATCAGCATCACCAGCGGGTCCGCGGCCAGTGCCCGGGCGACGCCGACGCGCTGCTGCTGGCCGCCGGAGAGCTGGGCGGGATAGCGGTCGCCGAGCTCGGGGTCGAGGCCGATCAGGTCCAGCAGCTCGGCGCTGCGATCGCGAATCCGGTCCTTCTTCCAGCCCAGCAGCTGCGGCACGGCGCCGATGTTCTCGGTGATCGTGCGGTGGGGGAAGAGGCCGATCTGCTGGATCACGTAGCCGATCTCCCGCCGCAGCTGGGCCGGCTCGCGGTCGCGGACCGAGTGCTCGCCGATCAGGATGTCGCCCTCGGTCATCTCGACCGTGCGGTTGACCATCCGCATCGCCGTCGTCTTGCCGCAGCCCGAGGGCCCGACGAGGACGCAGATCTCCCCGGCCGGGACCTCCAAGGTCAGCTTGTCGACCGCCGGCGTGGAGGAGTTTCCGTACCGCTTGGTCGCCTCCTGGTAGCGGACGGAGGACGCCGCTGGCTCGTTCATAGCCCCAGTCTTCCCGCTCGCTCGGCTGCTCGAACCACCACTTCCTCCAGGTCGTGGATTTCGCCGCCCCGCATCAGCACCTGGCCGGCGACGACGGCGGCGTCGACGACCGCGCCGGCGGCGGCATAGACGAGGTCCGCGGTGAGCTCGCCGATCCCGAGCTCAGGCGAGTTCGGGTCGAGGAGGAGGAAATCGGCCGGGGCGCTGACCTCGAGGTTTGTGGCGCCGAGGCGGGGGGCGCTGGCACCGGTGGCGACGGCCCAGGCTTCGCCGGCGTCGATCGCGGTCGGGTCCGCGGCGGCGTGCTTCTGGGCGAGGGCGAAGGTCTTCAGGTCGGCGAGCAGGTCGAGCGAGTCGTTGGAGCCGGCGCCGTCGGTTCCGAGCCCGACCGCGACGCCCGCGGCGCGGGCCGCGGGGTAGGGGAAGACGCCGCCGACGGCGAGCTTCATGTTGGCGACCGGGTTGCTGACCACCGTCGCGCCGCGCTCGGCGACGAGCGCCAGCTCCTCGGGATCGAGCCAGACCCCGTGGGCGAGGACCGTGCGCTCGCTCAGCAGCCCGAGGCGGTCGAGGTAGAAGGCGGGACGGGCACCGTGCTGGGCGAGGCAGTCCTGAACCTCACCCTCGGTCTCGGAGAGGTGGATCTGTACCGGGAGCTCCCGCTCGGCGCTGAGCTCGCCGATCCAGCGCAGCGACTCCTCGCTGACGGTGTAGATCGCGTGCGGGGCGAGAGCCGGGGTGATCTGCGGGCCGCAGTCGGCCAGCTCCTCGAGGCCGCGGTGCGCCGCCTCGCGCAGCTCCTGCGGGCTGCCGTTGAGGTCGAAGAGCGGGGCGCCGATCGTCGCCCGGACACCGGCGTCGGCGACCGCCCGCGCCGTCGCCCCGGGGTGCCAGTACATGTCCCAGAAGCGGGTCGTGCCGCTGCGCAGCATCTCGGCGCAGGCGAGGCGGGCGCCCCAGTAGACGTCCTCGTCGGAGAGCTTGGCCTCGACCGGCCAGATCTTCTCTTCCAGCCACGGCATCAGCGGCAGGTCGCCGCCGGAGCCGCGGAAGAGCGTCATCGCCGCGTGGGTGTGGCCGTTGACCAGCGGCGGGACCAGGTGGGCGCCGGCGGCGTCGAGCACGTCGTCGCCCGGCTGAGCGGCGACCTCGGACCCGATCGCGTCGATCGCGCCGTCGACGCAGCGCACCCCGACGCGCTCGCCGTCGAGCAGCGCGTTCTCGACCGTCAGCGTCATCGGCCCACCGCCCCGAGGCGCGGCAGCACCGCCGCCAGCCCCTCGCGCAGCCGCTCGGCGTTGATCAGCCGGTCGGCTTCCAGCTCGGCGACGCTGATCTCGTTCTCGCCGAGGCCGTTGGCGAGGTTGTCGACGACGCAGAGGGCGGCGTAGGCGAGGCCGAGCTCACCGGCGACGACGCACTCGGAGGCGATCGTCATCCCGACGACGTGGGCATGGGCGGCCATCAGCCGGATCTCGGCCGGGGTCTCGAAGCGCGGCCCGCGCGCCTGCCAGTAGACGCCGCCGTCCCGCGGCGCCTGCCCGCCCTCGCTCCAGGCGGCGATCACTTCGGCCCGCCAGGCGGAGTCGAAGCCCGGCGCGGAGTGGGCGCGGGCGTCCTCGTGGATCGAGTCGCCGAGGTTGAGGGCGATGAAGTCGTCGGGACAGACGAGGCTGCCGACCGCGAGGTCCTCGGGCCGCAGCGAGCCGACCGAGCCGATCGCCAGCACCCGGTCGCAACCCTGCTCGAGCAGCGGCCGTAGGGTCGCCTCGTAGCCGATCCGGTGGGGGAGTACGAAGCTCCCGTTGGCGGCGCGGTGGCGCTGGACGATCGCCGCCCCCTGCTCGGCCGCCGCAGCCGCGATCTCCTCGCCGCCCGGGCCGAGCGCGTTGCTGCCGAGGATGACGGCAAGCCGTCCCATCGGGCGATCCTATGCGCCGCGCTGGGCCTTGAACGCCGTCGCCGCCTCGTCGTGGTCGACGAGCGGCGGCGGGTAGTCGAGGCGGTCGAAGCCTTCCATCCGCCACGGTTCGAAGATCGCCTTGCCGCGGACCGACTCCAGCTCGGGCAGGTACCGCCGCACGTAGACGCCGTCGGGGTCGAAGCGCTTCGCCTGGCGGACGGGGCTGAGGACGCGGTTGGGGCGGGTGTCGTTGCCGGTCCCGGCCATCCACTGCCAGTTGCCGGCGTTGTTGGCGATCTCGCCGTCGGTCAGCAGGTCCCAGAAGTGCCAGGCGCCGGCGCGCCAGTCGACGTAGAGGTCCTTGCAGAGGAAGGAGGCGACGGTCATCCGCGCCCGGTTGTGCATGAACCCCTCCGCCTGGAGCTGGCGCATCGCCGCGTCGACCAGCGGGTAGCCGGTGCGGCCCTCCTGCCACGCCTCGAGCGCCCGCTTCGAGCGCGACCAGCGGTCGCGCCGCGGCCGGTAGTCGCGGCTGGGGAGGGAGGGGATCGCCGCCAGCACCTGGTGGTGGAAGTCGCGCCAGCAGAGCTGCCGCACGAAGGCCGCGCCGCCGCGCCGCTCGTTCGCCTCGCCCGCCAGCTCCAGCGGCGAGATGCAGCCCCAGCGGATGTAGGCGCTGAGCCGGGAGGTGCCGTCGCCGGGCAGGTCGTCGTGGCTGCCCTCGTAGCCACCGAGCCCGTTCCGCAGCCAGGCCCGCATCAGCTTCCGCCCCTCGCTCTCGCCGCCGGGCACCCGGTTCGGCGAGGGCTTGCCGGCGAGCAGCGATTCGAGCGCGGGCAGCTCGCCCGCCTTCAGCTTCGATGGGACGGTGAGCTTGCGCGGGGCGCCGTGCTTCTGGCGCCACGGCAGCCCGCTCCAGGCGCGGTGGTACGGGGTGAAGACCTTGAAATGGTCGCCGCTCCCCGGGGTCGCCGCCCCCGGCGGCACGACCGTCACCCCGGGATGGGCGACGAACTCGATCCGCTCCTCCTCGCAGGCCCGCGTCAGCCGCTCCTCGCGCCCCCGCGCGTAGGCGCTCCAGTCGGCGCTGACGTGGATCGCGCTCGCGCCGCAATCGCGCGCCAGCGCGATCGCCTCGCGGACCGGGTCCCCGCGCCGGACGAAGAGGCGGCCGCCGGCCCTGCGCAGGGACTCGTCGAGGTCGCGCAGCGCCTCGAGCATGAACGCGACCCGGTTCGGCGCCGCGAAGCGCGAGCCGAGCAGGCGCTCGTCGAAGACGAAGAGCGGCACCGTGCGCTCGGCCTTCGCGGCGGCGAACAGCGCCGGATGGTCGTGGACGCGGAGGTCCCGGTTGAAGAGAACGAGGGCGGTCTCGATTGGCATATGGTCCTCCAATGGAGAACGGAACCCCGCGGGACAAGGATCAAACCGAACGCGGGTCGGGTCGCGACGAGACCGAGGAGGAACGCCTCGACCGCAACCTCTCGGAGCTGCTGCAGGAGCTCCGCGTCGCCCTCCCCGGTGTCCAGGTCCTCTTCGCCTTCCTGCTCGCGGTCCCGTTCCAGCAGGGCTTCGAAAAGATCACCAGCTTCCAGAAGGACGTCTACTTCGGGACCCTGATCTGCACCGCGATCGCCGCGGTGATGCTGATCTCCCCCTCGGCCTATCACCGCGTCACCTTCCGCTACCAGCAGAAGCGCCGGCTCATCTTCTACGCCAACCGCTTCTCGATCGTCGGCCTGATCTTCCTCGCGCTGGCGATGACCGGGGCGATCATGCTGATCACCGACGTCCTCTTCGGCTCGACCGCGACGGTCGTCGTCAGCTCCCTCGCCGCCCTCTCCTTCGCCTATTTCTGGTTCGTGCTGCCGTTGCAGCGCCGGCTCAGGCTGGCGGCGGCGCAGGAGCCTCTAGGCGAGCCCGAAAAAGACTGAGTTCGGTCTCGAGCTCGTCGAGGAAGGGCAGCTCCGGCGCCTTTTCGCGCAGCAGCGCCAGGTCGGCTTCCCAGATCTCGGTCTTCAGCTCGACCGGGACCTTGAATTCGTCGCGCACCGCGTCGCCTTCGGTTTCGTAGGCGGCGCGCAGGGTTTTGACGTTGGTCAGCTTGTCGGCGCCGTAGATCGCCAGCGCGTCCCCGGCCGCCGCCGCGACCCGTTCGCGGTGCTCGGCCTTGCGCTCACGGTAGGAGTCGAGCGATTCGTCGTCGCTCAGCGCCCCGACCATGCCGGCGACCGGTTCGCCGAAGAGCCGCCGCAGCTCGTCCAGGGTGGTCTCGGAGTCCTCGACCACGTCGTGCAGCAGCGCCGCCGCCAGCACCTCGTCGCCGAAGCCGTTCTCGTCCAGCAGCGCCGCTACCGCGATCGGGTGCTCGACGTAGGGCATCCCGCCGGAGCCGTTGCGGACCTGGCCGGCGTGCGCGGAGCGCGCCTTCTCCAGCGCCGCGTGCACGAGCGGCGAACGCTCGGCGGCTGCCTCGATCCTCTCGGCCGGGGACACGCCCTCAGACTAGAGCGCTCGCTGCGCGGGCGGGCAGCTCGTACTCGGCCCGCTCCGCCCCCAGCTCGATCCGCGCCGGGTCGCCGCCGAACCCGATCCAGCGGTCGCGCGCTTCGCGGCCGAGCGCGTCGAGCTCGTCGTCGGAGTGCATCGGGTCGTGGTGGAAGAGGACGGTGCGGTCGGCGCCGGTCCGCCGCGCGAAGCTGAGCGCGTGCGAGGTGGCCGAGTGGCCCCAGCCGACGTGGTTGGGGTACTCGGCGTCGGTGTACTGCCCGTCGTGGATCAGCAGCGAGGCGTCGCGGGCGAGGGCGAAGCCGGAGATCCAGTCCTCCTCGAGCTGGTCGAGGTCGGCGCCGAGTGCCGGCTCGTGGTCGGGGATGTACGCGAGCGACGAGCCCCCGTCGTCGATCCGGTAGCCGAGGGTCGGGCCGCGGTGGGAGACAGGGGCGGCGCGGATCCGGGCCGAGCCGATCTCCCACTCGCTCTCCGGGCAGTGCCGGAAGGAGACGTCGCAGGGCAGCTCGCGCACCTCGACGGGGGAGAGGGGGGCGGAGATGTAGCGGGCGATGCGATCGCGCAGCGAGGCCTCCGGCGAGGCGGGCCCCCAGATCACGATCTCGGTCTGCGGCCGGAAGGCGGGGGCGAAGAAGACGAGGCCCTGGATGTGGTCGAGGTGGAGGTGGGTGAGGAGGATGTGGAGGCGGGCCGGCTCGTCGGGCTGCGCCAGCCCGAGGCAGCGGATGCCGGTACCGGCGTCGAGCGCCAGCATCGAGCCGTCCGAGAGGGTGACGCCGACGCAGGAGGTGTTGCCGCCGTAACGGATCGTTTCCGGTCCGGGAGCCGGGATCGAGCCGCGCGTCCCCCAGAGCTTGACCTTCACGCCGGTCCCGCCCCGTTGCCGTTGGCCAGCGAGGGCCAGAAGACGGCGATCGCGCCCTGCGAGCCGTGCGGGGTCTGGATCGGGAAGGCCGAGACCTCGACGTCGTGCTGGGTCCCGTCGGTCGAGCGGACGGTCAGCTCGGCGTGGGCGGGGCGGCCGGCGCGGACGGCGCGGACGATCGGCAGGTCGTCGTAGGGGATCGGCTCGCCGCTCTCGTCGAAGGGCCCGAAGAGCGAGCCCCACTCCTGCGGGCCGACGGCGCCGAGCTCCTCGAAGCGTTTGCCGAGCAGCATTCCGGCGGCCTCGTTGTAGAAGACCAGCAGACCCCCCTCGTCGACCAGGAAGGCCGGCGTCGAGAGCGCCGACATCAGGTTGCGGGCAAGAATCAGCTCCAGGGGTCTCTGCGTCACAAAAGACACTTTAGATCGTCAAACCTGGAGCGCCAGGGGGTGCCGGATTTCGACGCAGCGAGCCAAGAACATGGAGGTTCGCTTTGTCGCTGTTACAGCGGCGTGATTTTCATCACTTAGATATGTCGAAGCGGCTACCCGGCTGCTTCGGCGGAGCGGAGACCGCCCCGCGCCCAGAAGGCGAAGAGGAGGGAGAGGGCGATGCCGATCGCGAAGGCGAGGCCGACCAGGACCGGGTCGCCGGAGATGAATCCCCTGCCCGCCTCAAGCAGGGCGGTGACGGGGTTGATCGAGGCGACGGTGTGGATCCAGCCGGTCAGCAGGTCGAGGGGGACGTAGACCGGGGCGAGAAAGAGGATCAGGAAGGTGGGGAACTGCATCAGCGGGCCGCCCTGGATCGAGCGCACCCGCAGGGCGACGCCGGCCGCCCACATCGTCGCCGCGACGTTGACGAGGATCGCGAGGGCGTAGAGGGCGACGATTTCGCCGGCGCTGCCGCCGACGTCCATCCCGGCGATCAGCGCCACCGCGGTCAGGACCGTCCAGGTGACGAAAGCGCGGAACAGGGCAGCCAACCCGTAGCCGAGGACGATGCCGCTGCGATGGCTGGCGGCGAGCATGTAGCGGCGGCCGAAGCCGGTCTCGAAGTCGCGCGCCATCGCGAAGCCGGTGAAGACGCCGCCGAAGGCCGCCGACTGCAGCAGCACGAAGACGAACTGGAAGGCGGTGTAGCCGCTGGGAAAGTCGAAGCCTGGAACTTCGCCGATCGCCGCCAGCCCGCCGGCGAAGGAGACGAAGAAGAAGAGCGGGAACAGCAGCGAGGGGATCAGGAAGGCCGGGTTGGTGAGGAAGTTGTGGATGCTGCGCCAGGCCACCGCACGGCCGACGGTGCTCATCGTTGCGGTGCGGGGTTCGGCGGTTCCCGGCGCGCTCACGTCCGCACCAGCCTCGTCTTCAGGGCGCTGCTCGCGGCCAGCATCCCGAGCGTCCCGATTGCCGCGGCGATGCCGAAGCCGAGCGCCAGGTCGCCGACGTTCCAGCCTTCGATCAGCAGCGAGCGGAACGCCTGCAGCAGGTAGGTGACCGGGTTGATGCTGGCGATCGTGTGGAACCAGTCGGTCGTCAGCAGGTCGAGCGGCAGCGCCATCGCCGAGAGGAAGAGGAAGACGAAGAAGACCGGGAACAGCCCCTGGACCGCCTCGCCGGAGCCGAAGCGCAGCGCCGCGAAGAGGCCGATCGTCCCGAAGGCGACGGTGATCGAGACCGAGAGCAGGACGATGACCAGGGCGCCGCCCACCCCGGCCGCCAGGTCGGCGCCGGCCAGCAGCCCGACCGAGAGGTAGACGATCGCCTGGACGACGCCGAGCACGAAGGCCCCCGCCAGCAGCCCGCTGAGCAGCGCCGCGCCGCGCAGCGGGGTCAGCGCCAGGCGGTTGAGGAAGCCGGTCTCGATGTCGCGGGCGAGGTCGGTGCCCGAGTTCATCACCGAGAAGAGGGCGCCCTGGATGAAGGGGACTGCGAGGATGAAGGTGATGTAGGAGTCGGTCGGGAAGCCGGGCAGGTTGGTCGCGTCTTTGAGCCCGCCGGCGTTGACCGCGAGGAGGAAGAGCGGGAAGACGAGGGAGGGGACGATCTGCGCCGGCTGGCGCAGGGTGCGGAGGATCGAGCGGTGGGCGAGCTGCCCGACCTGGGTGCGGAGGCTGCCGCTCACGCCGGCGCGGACTCCGCCTCGACCTCGTCGGGCTCCTCCTCGTCGGCGCCCTCGAGCGAGCGGCCGGTCTTGGCGAGGAAGACGTCGTCGAGCGAGGGCGCGTGCAGCTGCAGGTGCTCGATCGCGATCCCCTCGGAGTCGAGAGCCCGGACGACCTCGGCCAGCTGCGACTCGCCGCCGTCGAGGCGGACGGCGACGCCGCGCGGGGACGACCCGGCGTGCTCGCCGAAGCGGCCCAGCACCGCCGTCATCCGCTCGCGGTCGTCCTCCTCGCGGGGAACGGCCTCGACGGTCGGCCGGCCGATCTCGGCCTTCAGCTCCGCCGGCGTTCCCTCGGCGACGAGGTGGCCGTGGTCGATGATCCCGACCCGGTTGGCGAGCGCGTCGGCCTCCTCCAGGTACTGGGTGGTGAGGAAGACGGTGACCCCGTCCTCGGCGGCGAGCCGGGAGACCTCTTCCCACAGCGCGGTGCGGCTCTGGATGTCGAGGCCGGTGGTCGGCTCGTCGAGGAAGAGGATGCGCGGCCGGTGGGCGAGGGCGAGGGCGAGGTCGAGCCGGCGTTTCATCCCGCCCGAGTAGCCGCCGACCTTGCGGTCGGCCGCGTAGGCGAGGCCGACCCGCTCGAGCAGTTCACCGCCGCGCGCCGCGCGCTCCTCCTTGCCGAGGCCGTGCATCGCCGTCTGCAGTCGCATGTGCTCGCGGCCGGTCAGCAGCGGGTCGAGCGCCGCCTCCTGCAGGGCGGCGCCGATCGTCGCCCGCACCTGCGGTCCTTCGGAGACGACGTCGAAGCCGCCGACCCGGGCGGTTCCGGCGGTGGGAGGAAGGAGGGTGGTCAGCATCAGCACCGTCGTCGACTTGCCGGCGCCGTTGGGGCCGAGGAAGCCGTAGATCTCACCCTGGGCGACCTCGAGGTCGATGCCGTCGACCGCCCGTGGCCCGTTCTTGAATTCGCGGACGAGCGCTTCCACCTCGATGCCGCCGCTGCGTTGGGTCTCAGTCATTCTTTGCAGGCTATCCAGTAGAAATCCCCGTCCAATGCGCGAGCGAACCCGCACCTACACCGTGGCGATGGCCGTCAACCGGCCGGTCGCCTGGTGGGGCCGGCTCCAGGTCGAGGGCCTCGAGACCCTGCCCGAGGCCGGGCCGCTGCTGATCCTCGGCAACCACGACAGCCACTGGGACCCGGTGATGGTCGGCATCGCGGCCCGCAAGCGGCGGCAGATTCGCGCCCTGGCCAAATCCGAGCTCTGGGAGGTGCGCGGCCTGGCCCCGATCCTCGACGGCATGGGGCAGATCCCGATCCAGCGCGGCAAGGGCGACAAGGACGCCCTTGCGAAAGCGATCGAGACCCTGCGCGCCGGCGCCTGCATCGGCGTCTTCCCCGAGGGCACCCGCTCCAAGGGCAAGGTCCTGCGCGCCCGCAGCGGCATCGGCCGCCTCGCGCTCGAGGTGCCGGAGGCGCACGTCACCCTGGTCGCGATCGAGGGCACCTCCGATCTGACCGGCTTCCCCCGCCGCCCCCGCCTGCGCATCCGCTTCTTCGACCCCGTCGGCGGCCAGCCCCGCCCCGACGAGGACCCGGGCGAGCTCTCGGCCCGACTACTCGCCGAGATCCGCGAGCTGGTCCCGCCCTCGATCTCCTACCGCAAGCGGGCCAAGCTCAGCGGCGTCGCCGAAGACTAGGTCGGGCGGGCTAGGGCTTTTCGCCGTTCGGCCGGATCGCGTACCACTCGCCGCCGAAAGACTCGACGCCGTTGCCGGTGGTTTCGGTCGACCTGTCGCGGGAGTAGGTGTAGAGCGGGTGGCCGGCATAGGTCAGCTGGACCGTGCCGTCTTTGCGCTTCGTCGTGCCGACCTTGGCGGGGATCGCCTCGCCGCCGGCCCTCGCCTTGCCTTCGGTGAGGGCGGGCGGCCAGGTCTTGGCGCAGGCGCCGTAACAGGACGACTTGCCGCCTTTGTCCTTCTCGAAGGTGTAGAGGGTGTGCCCCGAGAGGTCGTAGAGGATGATTCCGAACTCTTCGCCTTCGGCGCCGAAGACAACTCCCCAGGCGCCTTTTTTCGGATTGGCCGCCGATTCCGGCTCGCTGCCGTCGCTATGGAGAGTGGACCACTCGCCACCGAACGCATTCGCGGCGTTGCCGTTGGCTTCGCCGGGTTTCTTGTCGCCGACGTAGGTGTAGAGCGGATGGCCGTAGTAGGTGACTTGCAGGGTGCCGTCTTTTCGCTTGAAGGTGCTGAGTTTCGTGGGGAAGGCTCCGTCTTCGGCTTCCGGTTCGCCTCCGGTCAGAAGGGGCACCCACTCTTTGGTGCAGGCGCCATAACAAGCCGAACTCTTGGCGCTGTAGAGCGTGCGCTTGTCTTTGTGGAAGTCGTAGAGGGTCCTGCCTTCGGAATCGACAAGGATCTCTCCGAGGTCGCCGACCGTCTTAGCGCTAATGACAGCGATTTCAGCGCCTTCCGCACTGGTGCCGCCGTGGGCGCGTTCCTCGTCGCTGCCGCCACAGCCGGCGATTGCGAGCGCCGCTATCGCGCCCAGGAAGAGCGCGTAGATCCCTCGATTCGAATTCCCTTCCGTCCTACTTCGTGACCGCACACAACAACATTACCCGAACAGTGAGGGAGTTTTTAGCGCTGCCGCTCCTGTCAGTCCTCGGGCTCTTGGCCGCTCGGTTGCAGCGCGTACCACTCGGCGCCGAACTGGTACATGTCGTTGCCGTTGGCTTCGCCGGGCGCTTGGTCGCCGGCGTAGGTGTAGAGGGGCCAGCCGTTGTAGGTGACCTGGACCGTGCCGTCTTTGCGCTTGGTCGTGCCGAGCTGGTTCGCCATCGCGCCGACTTCGGCCTTCGGTTCGCCGTCGGTGAGGAGCGGCGGCCAGGCGCTGGCGCAGGCGCCGTAGCAGGAGGACTTGCCCCCCTTGTCCTTGTGGAAGTCGTAGAGGGTGAGGCCCGCGGAGCTGACGATGATCGTCCCCAGGTCGCCGACCTTGGCGGCTTTGACGACGCCGGCGCCTTGACTGCTCGCGGTCGTCTTTTCGCCGCCGTAGCGGCCGCCCGAGCTCGCTTCGCTGGTGGTTTCACCGCCACCGCCTCCGCCGTAGACGCCACCACCACCGCTGGTGCTGTCGCCGCCGCCGCAGCCGGCGATCGCCACCGCCAGCAGGGCGATCAGGCAGAGGCCGTAGGTCGTCTTCTTCACGTCGATTCCTCCTGTCCGATCTTGGCCGTCGCGCCCGGCGGGTTCACCGGTGCGACGAAGGTCCGCTTCCCCGTGTCGACCACGAGCTCCCGCGTCCGCGAGATGTCGAGCGCCGAGCTCAGCACCGCGTCGGAGTCGTCGCCCCAGCGGTAGCGGAAGGTGCCGGCCGGATACGACACCCCGCGCGGTCCCCGCAGCCAGACCCGGCAGAGGGTCCCCGAGGGCACCCCGTGCACGTACATGTGGATCTCGGTGCCGTAGGCATGGGGCTCCAGCGTCGCGTCGATGCTGATGCCCTCGGGAAGGTCGGTGAACTCGACCGGCTGACCGGCGTCCGTGCCGCTGCTGCCGCCCAAGACGAAGAGGAGCAGGACGGCTGCCACGGCGGCAGCCGCGGCGCCGCCGAAGGCGAGCCCGCCGAAGGTACGCCGCCGGCGGCGCTGCTGAGTGCGCTGCTTCTCGTCCTCGATCGCCGAGGCGATCCGCCGGCCCAGCTCGGGCGGTGGCTCCGGCGCCAGCTCGAAGCGCGCCGGATCGGCGTGGGGGAGCATCCGCGCCACCGGCGCCAGCGCGGCGAGCTCCTCGCGACAGCCGGCGCAGCCCTCCAGGTGCGCCTCCAGCCCGGCCCGCTCGTCGCCCTCGAGGTGCCCCAGCGCGTAGGCGCCGAGCAGCTCGCGCCATTCCCGGCACTCGTTCCTAGTCTTCATAGCCCATCTCCTCGAGCACGACCCGCAGCGCCCGCAGCCCGTAGTAGACGCGGCTCTTCACGGTCCCCTCCGGGACCCCGAGCTCCTCCGCCACCTCGGCGTAGGGACGGCCGCGGTAGTAGGTCTCCACCAGCACCCGGCGGTGGTCCTCGCCGAGCCGCCGCATCGCCTCCTCGACCTGCCAGGCGAGCAGCGCCTCGTCGAGCGGCTCGACCGAAGGCTCGATCCCGCCCTCGGCGACGCTCGGTCGCACCGAGCGGGCTCGGCCGAGGTCGATGACGACGTTGCGGAGGATCGCGAACAGCCAGGTCCGCAGCGAGCCGATCTTCGGGTCGAAGCGGTCGCCCGCGCGCCAGGCGCGGACGAAGGTCTCCTGCACCGCCTCTTCGGCGAGCCCGGAGTCCCCCAGCGAACGAACCGCGAAGCCGTACAGCTCGCCAGAATGGGCGGCGTAGGCCTCGCGGACGTCGCGTTCGCGGCTGAGCGCACCCCGGGTCGAAGTTCCCAATTGGATCATCCGACCCGGCATACGCTCCCCGGCACTGCCGGGTTCAAATTCCCCTCGGGGAGGGCCCTATTCGAGTTTCCCGATCTTGAAGATTTTCGTCCCGCAGTCCGGGCAGACACCCTGGATCGCCGGGCGACCGTTCTTCATCGTCACCTGTTTCGCGTCTTTGATCTCGACCTTCTTCCGCTCTTTGACGCAGTAACCCTCAGGCATGAAGGGGCCCTCCTTTCTTTGCCGCCGAACGGCAAATCTCGCGGTCCGCGCGAGGTGGATTGAGGCGAATGTAACGCAGGTTCAAGACGCTCCCGCCATTCTTTGTGCGAATCCGCACGAAACGTCCATGACGCCCGTCAACTACCCTGCTGCCGCAGTCGCAAGCCCTTCCCAAGCCTCAGAGGAGATAAGGAATGCCCGAAGCAGTCATCGTCGACACCATCCGCACGCCGATCGGCCGTGCCTTCAAGGGCTCGCTGGCCCAGCTGCGGCCCGAGGAGACGGGCGCCTACGTGGTCGACCAGCTGCTCGAGCGCAACCCCGAGGTCGACCCCGCCCTGATCGAAGACGTCTTCTGCGGCGTCGGCATGCCGCAAGGCCTCGAGGCCTTCAACATCGCCCGGATCATCTCCCTGCTCAGCGAGAAGCTGCCGCAGGAGGTCAACGGGGTCACCGTCTCCCGCTACTGCTCCTCCAGCCTCGACGCGATCCGCCACGCGGGCAACGCGATCAAGGCCGGCGAGGGCGACGCCTACCTCGCGGTCGGGGTCGAGTGGGTCAGCAAGTTCAACGAGCGCACCGAGCCCGCCGGCGCCGCCGATCGCAACCCCAACCTGATCGGCGAGAACGGCCAGCCGAACGCCTACATCGACATGGGCATCACCGCCGTCAACGTCGCCAAGAAGTACGAGGTCAGCCGGGCCGACATGGACAAGTTCGCGCAGCGCTCGCAGGAACTCGCCGTCCGCTCCCAGGAGGACGGCTTCTTCGACCGCGAGATCGTCCCGGTCAAGCTCGAGGACGGCACCGAGGTCAGCAAGGACGACGGCCCCCGCGCCTCCTCGACCCTGGAGAAGCTCTCCGAACTGCCGGAGGCCTTCGAGGGCGGCGGCGGCGTCACCGCCGGCAACTCCTGCCCGCTCAACGACGGCGCCGCCGCGGTGCTGCTGATGAGCGACACCAAGGCCAAGGAGCTCGGCCTCACCCCGCGGGCGCGGATCATCACCGCCGCGACCCACGGCAACGAGCCGGAGCTGATGGGTGTCGCCCCGATCGGCGCGATCAAGAAGGTCCTCGACCGGGCCGGGATGTCGATCGGCGACGTCGACCGGGTCGAGCTGAATGAGGCCTTCGCCGCCCAGGTGATCCCGATCATGGCCGAATGCGGGATCGACGAAGACAAGCTCAACACCCACGGCGGCGCGATCGCCCTCGGCCACCCCTTCGGGATGACCGGCGCTCGGATCATGGGCACGCTGCTGAACGTGCTCGAGACCGACGACAAGCAGGTCGGCCTGGAGACGATGTGCGTCGCCGGTGGGCAGGGCAAGGCGATGCTCGTGGAGCGGATGAACTAGACAGCGACTGGCGAGTTTGGGCCCCTATAGCGGCCCAAACTCGCCAATGGCGATGGAGCTCGAGACCCTCACCTACGAGACCGGCGAGCGAGTCGCCCGCATCACCCTGAACCGCCCCGAGCGGGGGAACGGGATCACGCCGCGGATGCCGGTCGAGCTGGCCGAGTGCGTCGAGCGGGCCAACCTCGACCCCGAGGTGCACGCGATCGCCCTGGCCGGCAACGGCACCGGCTTCTGCGGCGGCTACGATCTCGTCGCCTCGGCCGAGGGCGACATGAGCGAGCTGGGGGAGGGAGGCGCCGCGCCGCCCGGATCGCCGCTCGACCCCGCCGTCATCGGCGCCAACCACGCGCCGGACTCGAACTGGGATCCGGTCACCGACTACCAGTTCATGAGCCGCAACGTCCGCGGCTTCATGAGCCTCTTCCACTCCGAGAAGCCGGTCCTCTGCAAGGTCCACGGCTACTGCGTCGCCGGCGGCACCGACATGGCCGGCCCCTGTCAGCGAGTCGCCGGTGAGGAGCAGGCGCTTGGCCCGCATCGGCCCCAGCCGGCTCGCCCACATCGCCGTCGTCGGCGAGCCCCAGACGCGCGCCGGCGGGTAGCCGATCTTCGCGTCGGAGGCGATCACCAGCAGGTCCGAGCAGAGCAGGCGGCGGAGTGGGGCCTCGCGACCGAGGCGGCGCCCGCCGAGCAGCTCGACGAGCGCTTCGAGCGCCTGCTGGAGCGGGTGGCGCGGATGCCGGTCAACCAGCTGGTGATGATGAAGCTGCTGGTCAACCAGACCGTCCACGCCCAGGGGCTGACCCAGACCCAGGTGCTCGGCACCTTCTTCGACGGCATCGCCCGCCACACCGAGGAGGGGCACGCCTTCGTCCGCCGGGCCGCCGAGTCCGGCTTCCGCGAGGCGGTCCGCGAGCGCGACGAGCCCTACGGCGACCACGGGCTCGAGGGCTTCGGCCTCGATCAGTAGATCTTGTTCTTTATGAATAGGCTGCCGCGGCGATGAGCGACGACGCCCCCCACCCGAGCTCGACGATCACCCCGGAGTCGGTCCGGGCCTTCCTCCCGGGCAGCTTCCCCGGCGACCTCGGGATCGAGCCGCTCGAGGTCGAGGACTCCCACGCCCGCGGCGGCATCGTCGTCGACCGGCGCCACCTGCACCCCGGCGGCTTCGTCCACGGCGGCGTCTGGACCGCGCTCGGCGACACCGTCGCCGCCTGGTCGACCTTCCGCTGCATCCCGCCCGGCCACAACTTCACGACGATCGAGCTGAAGCTGAACGTCTTCGCCGCCGGCATCCTCGGCGACGAGATCGAGGCCAAGGCCGAGCCGCTGCACGTCGGCAAGAGCACGGTCGTGATCGAGGTCCGGATCGAGCGCCGCCGCGAGGGCAAGGACCCCCGCCTGGCAGCCAACCTGATCGTCTCGCAGTTCGTGCTGCCGCCCGGCGACTAGCTGCGCGAGAGGAACTCGCTGGCCAGCACGCCGACGACCCGCGGCAGCGACTCCAGCGACCGCGCCAGCTCGATCTGCCGCTGGGCGCCGGTCCGCGCACCCAGCTCGGGCACCCGTTCCAGCTCGGCCTCGCAGCCGAGGTCCTGGGCGTGGGGGCGGCAGACCGCGACCAGGTCGGCGAGCAGCTCCCGGGCCGGCACCCGGCGCTCGAGCTCGGGCTCGATCAGCTCGGCGTCCATCCCGTCGCGGGCGGCGAGGAAGCGGTTCTCGGAGAGCACCTCCTGCGGCATCCAGCGTTCCAGGTGGGTGCCGGCCTCGACCTCGGCGCGGACGATGCACTGGACCAGGGCGGCGACCGCGGCGCTGTCGCCGAGCTTCGTCTGCGCGTCCATGATCCGCACCTCGACGGTGCCGAAGCGCGGCTGCGGCCGCACGTCCCACCAGAGGAAGGTCGGCTCCGGCACCGCGCCGGAGCGGATCAGGACGTCGACCGACTCGGCGTAGTCGGCGTAGTCGCTGAAGTCGCGCGGGATGCCGACCCGGGGGAAGGCCTGGAAAAGCGGCGTCCGGGCCGAGGCGAGGCCGGTGTCGCGTCCCTGCCAGAAGGGCGAGTTGACCGAGAGCGCCAGCAGCAGTGGGATGTGGGTGCGGAGCCGGTTGGCGACGTGGATCGCGTCTTCCGCGTCGGGGACGGCGACGTGGACGTGGAGGCCGAAGGTCGGCTCGCGCCGCGCCAGCTCCCGCATCGAGCCGTAGACGAACTGGTAGCGCTCGCCGGCGGAGACGACGATCTCCTGCCAGACGGCGAAGGGATGGGTGCCGGCGCTCGCCGCCCGCATCGAGAGCGGCTCCAGCGTCGCCGCCAGCTCGCCGCGCAGCGTCGCCAGCTCCTCGATCGCGCCGCCGATCGAGCCGTGGACGCCGGTCTGGATCTCCAGCGCCGAGCCGTGCGTCTCGGCGGTGAAGCTGCCGTCGCGCCCCGGCAGGCGGGGAAGGACCGAGTCGATCCGGTGCGCCAGCGCCCAGCTGACCTCGTCGAGCAGCATCACCTCCTCCTCGATCCCGACCGTGTAGGGGCCGAGCTCGTGCGGCTCGGCCCACGCCGCCCAGGCCGGCAGCGTGCCGGCCCCCTCGCTCACGCCACCTCGCGGTTGCCGCGGCGGCGGGAGGCCGCGCCCTCGTGCTCGCAGGCCGCGACGAAGCTGGCGAAGAGGCTCTTCTCGTGCGGCCGGTGGACGAGGGTCTCGGCGTGCCACTGGACGCCGATCAGGAACTCCCGGCGTGGATCCTCGATCGCCTCGATCGTCCCGTCGGGGGCGCGCGCCGTCACCTTCAGCCCGTCCCCGAGCCGGTCGATCGCCTGGTGGTGGAAGGAGTTGACGTCGAGCGCGTCGGCGACCCGCAGCTCCTCGTAGCCGAGCGCCCGCGCCAGGCGGCTTCCCGGCTCGATCTCGACCGGGTGGCTGGTCTCGGTGCCCGGCGTCTTCTGCCGGTGGGGGATCTGCTCGGAGACCTCCGGCAGGTGCTGGTGCAGGGCCCCGCCGCGGACGACGTTGAGCGCCTGGGTGCCGCGGCAGATCGCCAGGATCGGCATCTCGCGCGCGTCGGCGCGGCGGGCGACGGCGAGCTCGAAGCTGTCGAGCTCGCGCTCGGTCGGGCCCAGCTCCGCGTGCGGATCGGCGCCGTAGCTGCCGGGGTGGAGGTCCGGCCCGCCGGAGAGGCAGAGGCCGTCGAGCCGGTCGAGCAGCGGCTCGATCGCCTCGTCGTCCATCAGCGGGATCACCAGCGGTAGCCCGCCGGCCGCCTCGACCGCCCGCATGTAGGTGAGCCCGAGGGCCAGCTCGCGGACCCGCGGCTCCCCCTCGGGGATCGGGGTCGCCCGCTCGGGGGACCGCACCTCGGAAGTCGTCACTCCGATCAAGGGCCTCATCTGCAGCGACGCTAACGAACGCAGCTTCATCGCTGCGCCTCGATCACCCAGGTGTCCTTGCAGCCGCCGCCCTGGGAGCTGTTGACGACCATCTCCCCGGCCTCGCGGGCGTAGCGCGTCAGGCCGCCGGTCATCGCCGCCTCGCCGCCGGGGTCGCTGACGACGAACGGGCGCAGGTCGATCCGCCGCGGCGCGAGGCGATCCCCGACCACGGTCGGGTGGCTGGAGATCTCGATCGTCTCCTGGGCGATGAAGTGCTCGGGCCGGCGGCGCAGCAGCCCGACCGCGCGCTGTCGCTGCGGCTCGGTCGCCCGCGGCATGATCGTCACCCCGTGGCCGCCGAACCCGCCGCGCGGCTTGATCACCAGCTCCTCCAGCCGCTCCATCGCGGCTTCGCGGTCGCGGTCCTCGGAGAGGTCGTAGCTCGGCACCGAGCGCAGCAGCGGCTCCTCGCCGAGGTAGAACTCGACCATCGCCTCGACGTAGGCGTGGGCGAGCTTGTCGTCGGCGAGCCCGGTACCGAAGGCGTTGGCGCAGCGCAACCGGCCCGAGCGCAGCGCCGGCAGCAGCAGCCCGCCGAGCGCGGTCGGGGTTCCGTCAGCCTCGCAGAGCCGGTCCGCGTCGAGGCGGCGGTAGATGACGTCGACCTGGCGCCGCTCGCGCCCCTGGCGGGCGAATAGCCGGCCGCGGCTGGACTCGAGCTGGTCGGGCGTGAGGATCGGCAGTCCGAGTTCCCGGCCGAAGCGCTGGTGCTCGTACCAGGCGCCGTTCTCGGGTCCGTCGGAGAGGATCGCCGCGGCGGGTTCCTCGCGGCCCGGGGGCGCCGCGGCGAGGATCGCGGCGCGCAGCTGCTCCGCATAGTCGCCGAGCCGCCGCGGTCGCAGCGGCGCCGCCTCGATTGCCGCCTCGACGACCTCGCGGACCGCCATCGCGTAACAGGCGCCAGAGGGCATCCGCAGGTTGTCCTCCAGCACCCGCAGCTCACCGCCTTCGTCGCGGACGAGGTCGAGGCCGGCGATCGTCGCCGGAGGGACTTCGGGGTCGAGCAGGCCACGCATCGCCGGTTCGAAGCCGTCGGAGGTCTCGAGCAGGCGGCGGGGGACGACGCCGGCCTCGAAGATCCGCTGCGGTCCGTAGGCGTCGAGGACGAACGCGTTCAGCGCCCGCGCCCGCTGCAGCAGCCCGGGCTCGAGCCGCTCCCACTCCTCCGCCTCGATCAGCCGCGGCACCGGGTCGACGGCGATCTCCCGCCCCGGCCCGAAGCGCAGCTCACCGGCGCTGACGCTCGACCGGACGCGCTCGCGCAGCGGTTGCAGGCCCTGCCGCGCGAGCGCGCCGAGCAGCTCCGCGTAGGGAGGGCGCGGAGCCCCGGTCGCGGCGTACGCCTCGTCGAAGTTCCCCGCTTCGAGCGGGTACTCGCCGGCGCCGCGGAAGGGACGGGCCGGTTTCAAGGTCGTCGCCATGCGGTCACGGTAGGCACCGGATACCCGCAGCCCCATGGCCCTTAGTCGAAAATCAGGCGGCTTTATCTGGCCCGGCTGGCGGATCGGGCTTGGCCGACGCTTCGGCGCGCTCCTCCGGCACTTCCAGCCGTTCTATCTGCGGCAGTTTCCAGAGCAGGCTCGCGATCGTCAGGCCGGCCGCGGCCGAGAACAGCGCCAGGAACCATTCCGGCGCGCTGAGCAGCACCATGTCGAAGAAGTCGCGCAGGAAGGGGATCGCGAGGATTCCGGCGAAGGCGGCGCCGAGGGCCGCGACCATCGCCAGCATGTTGCTCTGGATCGCGATGTGCTCGCGGCCCGGCCCGCGCTCGAGCAGGAGGATGAAGGCGAGCCCAAGGACGATCAGCGTCGTCGTCGCCGCGGTGCGGCCGGCTTCGAGGCTGGCGCCGGCGAGGGTGTCGACGAGGAAGAAGGAGAGGATCGAGCCGAGCGCCGTCGCCAGCCCGGCCGGGACCGCGAAGGCCGCCAGCGCCCGCAGCAGGCGGCCGCGGTAGAGCGGCCCGTCGGAGGGCAGCAGGGCGAGGACGAAGGAGGGGATGCCGATCGTCAGGAAGGCCGCCAGGGTGAGGTGGCGGGGCAGGAAGGGGAAGGCGAAGCCGGGCACCGCGACCAGCAGGATCAGCGCCGCCGCGTAGACGGTCTTGGTCAGGTAGAGGCGGCCGAGGCGGTGGATGTTGCGGGCGATCCGGCGGCCCTCGCCGACCGCCTCCGGCAGCCGCGCGAACTGGTCTTTGAGCAGGACGACGTCGGCGACGCCTTTGGTCACCTGCGCGCCGGAGCCCATCGCCACCGCCATCCGCGCCCGCTTCAGCGCCGGCACGTCGTTCACCCCGTCGCCGATCATCGCCACGTAACGGCCATCGGCGACCAGCGCCCCGACCAGGGCTTTCTTCTGCTCCGGCTTGATCCGGCAGAAGATCGTGTTTTCCTCCGCCACCTTCGCCAGGCCCTCCTCGTCGTCGGGCAGGTCGGGACCCTCGACGACGCCGGCCTCGCGCGGCACGCCGACCGCGTAGGCGACCGCGGTCACGGTCGCCGCCGCGTCGCCGGAGATCAGCTTCAGGTCGACTTCCTCGTCGCGCATGTAGGCGATCGTTTCCGCCGCGTCGGGCCGCAGCGTCTCCTCCAGCACGACCAGCGCCAGCGGCTGCATCCGCGGCGCCCCGCCGCCGGCGGGATCGTCGGGCAGCGCCCCGTCGGTCTGGCCGAAGGCGACGACCCGGCGGCCGGCCGCGGTCTCCTGCTCGAGCTTGGCGGCGAGGCCCGGCGGCAGGGTCAGGGCGCCCGACTCGGCGAGGATGTCGGGCGCGCCGAGGACGTAGGTCGCGCCGCCGGCGCCGTCGAGCGAGACGCCGCTCCACTTCCACTCCGAGGAGAAGGGAACCTCGCTGCGCACCGTCCCCGCCTTGCCGGGGAACTCGGCGGCGATCGTCTCCAGCGTCTGGTTGCGGTCGCCGGCGCTGGCGGCGAAGTTCCCCAGCGCCGCCGCCCCGGACTTGGGGTCGACGCCGTCGGCGTACTCGACCCCCGCCAGGCGCAGCTCGCCGGCGGTCAGGGTGCCGGTCTTGTCGACGCAGATCGTGTCGACCGAGGCGAGGCTCTCGGTCGCGCTCATCTGCTGCACGAGCGTGTTCCGCTTCGCCAGCCGCATCGCCGCGACCGCGAAGGTGACGCTCATCAGCAGCACCAGGCCCTCGGGGATCAGCGTCACCAGGCCCGCGGTCGCCGTCTGCGCGGCCTCCTCGAGCCCGACGTTGCGGAGCTTGAGGCTGAGGATCAGGAGGATCGCCAGCGGCGCCATGATGTAGGTGGAGGCGATGATCACCCGGTTGACCTCCTCCTGCAGCGGCGAGGGCGGGTGGCGGAAAGTCTTCGCCTCGCCCGCCAGCTGGCCCGCGTAGCTCTCCTCGCGGACCGCGTCGACCACGTAGTGACCGGAGCCCGAGACGCAGAAGGAGCCGGAGAGGACGCGGTCGCCCTCGCCCTTGCGGATCCCGTCGGCCTCGCCGGTCAGCAGCGACTCGTCCATCGTCAGGCCGCGCGAGGCGACCGTCTCGCCGTCGGCGACGAGCTGGTCGCCGGGGCCGACCTGGACGACGTCGCCGGGGACGACCTCGGTCGCCAGCAGCTCGACCGTCTCGCCTTCGCGGACGACGCGCGCGTGCGGCGCGACGAGGACGGCGATTTCGTCCAGCGTTTCCTTCGCCTTCTTCTCCTGGTAGATCCCGATGCTCGAGTTGATCACCGCGATCAGGCCGAAGATCGAGTCGGCGTAGAGCCCGAGGCCGAGGTCGAGCAGGAAGAAGGCGCCGATGATCGCGTTGAAGAGGGTGAAGACGTTGCCGGCGACGATGCTCGCCAGCGAGCGCGAGGAGGTCTCGGCCGGCGGCCCGAGCTTGCGCAGCCGCGCCGCCGCCTCCTTGTTGGAAAGCCCTTGCTCCATGCTGGGACGGCCGTTACCCATTCGACCCCTATTCAATAGGGTGCGGGAACTATGGGGCTGAAGCTTGGACTCAACCTGGGCTACTGGGGGATCGGCCCGGCCGGCGAGGATGCCGCCGAGATCGTCCGCGCTGCCGAGGGGCTCGGCTACGAGTCGGTCTGGGCGGCGGAGTCCTACGGCTCCGACGTGGTCAGCGTCCTCGCCTGGCTGGCGGCGCAGACCGAGAAGATCAACCTCGGCGCGGCGATCATGCAGGTGCCCGCCCGCCCGCCCGCGGCGGCGGCGATGGCCGGGGCGACGATCGACAAACTGAGCGGCGGCCGCTTCCTCTTCGGCTTCGGCCCGTCGGGACCGCAGGTCTCCGAGGGCTGGTACGGGGTTCCCTACGCGAAGCCCTGGGGCCGGACCCGCGAGTACATCGAAGTCGTCCGCGAGATCATCGCCCGCGAGGGTCCGGTCAACCACCAGGGCGAGCACTACACGCTGCCGCTGCCCGGCGGCCAGGGCAAGCCGCTGAAGCTCAACTTCCACCCGCTGCGCAACGAGATCCCGGTCTTCGTCGGCGCGATCGGCCGCAAATCGGTCGAGATGGCGGCCGAGATCTGCGACGGCTGGATCCCGATCTTCTTCAGCGTCGACGCCTTCGAGGAGACCTGGGGCGAGCACCTCGAGGCGGGCTTCGCCAAGGGCGGCCGCCAGCGCTCCGACCTCGAGGTCAGCCCCTCGCTGCAGGTCGCGATCGACGGCGACCTCGAGGCGGCGAAGAACGTCGTCAAGGCGGGTCTGGTCCTCTATTTCGGCGGCATGGGCAGCCGCAAGACCAACTTCTACGTCGACCTCGCCCATCGCTTCGGCTTCGGCGACGTCGCCGACGAGGTGCAGAAGCGCTTCCAGGACGGCGACCGCGGCGGCGCCTTCGAGGCGATGCCCGACGAGATCGTCGAGGCGACCTCGCTGGTCGGCACCGAGGCCGAGGTCGCTGAGCGGATCGAGCGCTTCCGCGGCGCCGGGATCGACCGCCTGATCGTGTCACCCGTCCACGTCGAGCGCTCCGAGCAGCAGCACACGCTGGAGCGCCTCGCCGCCCTGGCAGGCGTCTCTGCCTGAACGGCGGGGGTCGGGACGCGTTCCTGGCCTGATCGCATATCCTCCCGCGCCGCGCCATGAAGATCGGAGTGCCGAAAGAGACCGCTGAGGGGGAGCGCCGCGTCGCGCTGATACCCGACGTCGTCAAATCGCTGAAGAAGAACGAGAAGGTCGACGTCGTCGTCGAGTCGGGCGCCGGCGTGGCCGCCGGGCACACCGACGAGGCCTACGAGGAGGCGGGTGCCGAGATCGGCGCCGCCGACGCCGCCTGGGGTGCCGACATCGTCCTCCACGTCGCGGTCCCGAGCGTCGACGCGATCTCCCGCCTGAACGGCAACCAGCTGCTGATCTCCCACCTCAACCCGTGGGTCGCAGCCGACACCAACAAAGCCCTCGCCGGCGCCGGCGTCACCGCCTTCGCGATGGAGGCGATCCCGCGGACGACGCGCGCCCAGGCGATGGACGCGCTCTCCTCGCAGGCCGCCGCCGCCGGCTACGCGGCGACCCTGATCGGCGCCCGCGAGTCGGGTCGCTTCTTCGGGATGATGACCACCGCCGCCGGCACCGTGCCGCCGGCCAAGGTCCTCGTCCTCGGCGCCGGCGTCGCCGGGCTGCAGGCGGTCGCCACCGCCAAGCGCCTCGGCGCGATCGTCACCGGCTTCGACATCCGCCGCGCCGCCTGGGAGCAGATCGCCTCGCTCGGCGGCCGGCCGCTGGAACTGGACTTCATCCCCGACGCCGAGGGCGAGGGGGGCTACGCCCGTCCCCTGACCGACGAGGAGAACGCGCAGGTGCGCGACGCCCTCGCCGAGAACGCGGCGAAGCAGGACATCATCGTCACCACCGCCGCGATCCCGGGACGCCCGGCGCCGCTCCTGGTCACCGCCGAGGCGGTCCGCAACATGGCCCCCGGCTCGGTGATCGTCGACCTCGCCGCCGAGACCGGCGGCAACTGCGAGCTGACCCAGCCCGGCCAGACCGTGGTCGAGGGCGGCGTCAAAGTGATCGGCTCCCGCAACCTCCCCTCGGAGATGCCGGCGCCGGCCTCCCAGCTCTACGCCAAGAACCTCGAGAACCTGCTCGGCCTGATCGTCACCGACGAGGGCGAGGCCAAGGTCGACTTCGAGGACGACATCATCGCCGCCGCCTGCATCACGCAGGGCGGCGAGATCAAAAACGAGAGGGCGGCGAAGTAGCCATGGACCTGATGACCGAGATCACGATCTTCGTGCTCGCCGTCTTCGTCGGCTTCGAGGTGATCTCGAAGGTGCCGACCACCCTGCACACGCCGCTGATGTCGCAGACCAACGCGATCCACGGCATCGTCATGCTCGGCGGCCTGATCGTGCTCGGCTACGCCGACGACGGGCTCGAGTACGTCATCGGCACGATCGCCGTCGCCTTCGGCGCGATCAACATCGTCGGCGGCTTCATGGTCACCGACCGGATGCTCGGCATGTTCACGCGCAAGCCGAAACCCAAAGCCGAGGCTGACGGGAAGGGCGGCTCCTGATGGTCCGCGCCGTACTCGAGCCGGGCGGCGACGCGGCGACCGCCCTCTACATCGTCGCCTTCTCGCTGTTCATCGTCGGGATCAAACAGGGGACGCACCCGACCACCGCCAAGCGCGGCAACCTGATCGCCGCCGCCGGCATGGCCGTGGCGGTCGTCACCACCCTGCTGCTCGACGGGATGGGCAACTGGGGCCTGATCTTCCTCGGCCTCGGGATCGGCACCGCGGTCGGCGTGATCGCCTCGATCCGCGTGCAGATGACCGAGATGCCGCAGATGGTCGCCCTCTACAACGGCGTCGGCGGCGGCGCCGTCGCGCTGATCGCCTGGTCGGAGATCCGCCACGGTCTCTCGCTCGGCGAGGACTTCCCGCTCGACGAGCTGATCCCGATCATCTTCGCCGGCGTCGTCGGCTCGGTCTCCTTCTGGGGCTCGAACATCGCCTTCGCCAAGCTCCAGGACCTGATCCCGACGCGGCCGATCGCGGCGCCCGGCCAGCAGGTGATCAACGCCGTCCTGCTGATCGCGATCGTCACCATCTGCGTGATTCTCGCGGTCGACCACGAGTCGCCCTCGCAGGGCCTCTTCATCCTCCTCCTGGTCCTCGCGGCGATCCTCGGCAACCTCGTCGTCCTGCCGATCGGCGGCGCCGACATGCCGGTCGTGATCTCGCTGCTGAACGCCTTCACCGGCCTCTCCGCCGCTGCCGCCGGCTTCGCCCTCGACAACGTCGCCCTGATCGTCGCCGGCACGCTGGTCGGCTCCTCGGGAACGATCCTGACGATGGAGATGGCGACGGCGATGAACCGCTCGGTCGCCAACATCCTCTTCTCCGGCTTCGGCGGCGCGCCCGCCGGCGGCGGTGGGGGCAGCGGCGAGGAAAAGCCGCACGTCTCGATCGGCGCCCAGGACGCGGCGATCAAGCTCGCCTACGCCGACACGGTCGTGATCGTCCCCGGCTACGGCCTCGCCGTCGCCCAGGCCCAGCACGCGATCAAGGAGGTCGCCGACGAGCTGGAAGCGCGCGGGGTCACGGTCAACTACGCGATCCACCCGGTCGCCGGCCGCATGCCGGGCCACATGAACGTCCTCCTCGCCGAGGCCGACGTCGCCTACGAGAACCTCAAGGAGATGGAGGAGATCAACCCGGAGATGTCGCGCACCGACGTCGCTGTGGTCGTCGGCGCCAACGACGTCACCAACCCGGCGGCGAAAAACGACCCCGACTCCCCGATCGCCGGGATGCCGATCATCGAGGTCTCCGAGGCCCAAGAGGTGATCGTGATCAAGCGCTCCCTCAGCCCCGGCTTCGCCGGCATCGACAACGACCTCTTCTACGAACCGAACACCTCGATGCTCTTCGCCGACGCCAAACAGGCCGCGGCGGACATCGCGTCAGAGATCGGGAACCTCTAGTCGATCGCCGGGCTCGCGAGCTCGGCGGCGAGGGTGCGGACGGCGGTGACGCCGCGCTTGATGAGCGCGCCGCTGACCCGGGCGGGTAGCTCGGCGACGAAGGCGGTGCTGCGGGGGGATTCGTGGTTCTGGGTGCGGGAGGCGCTGCCGGGATAGCGGCCGCGGAGGCGAACCAGGGGAAGGCCGATCAGCTCGGCGAAGCGGCGGGCGGCGAAGGGGTTGCCTTCGGGCTTGTCGATCAGGCCGAAGGGTTGGTGGAACCAAATCGTGAGGTCGGGCTTCTGCCGAAGGATCAGGCCGTAGGCCGCGCGGGTCTCGGGCTCGGAGAGCGGTCCAGTGCCGCTGTATTCGCCGCCGCCGAGCGGGCGCCAGCGGTAGGGGAAGTTGCGGTTGAGATCGACCCCGCGGGCGTTGCCGCGGGTGCCGGCCGCGACGCCGTCGGGGTTGACCGTCGGCACGACCATGAGGTCGGTCCGCGCCGGTGCCCCCGCGGCGATGAGCCGGCGGGCGATGCGCATCCCAGCCGCCTCGTTGCCGTGGATGTCGCCGACGACGAGGACTTTCAGGGCGGCGTCCGGCGCGGCGTCGCCTAAGAGGAAGATCGGCCGGCCCTCGATCGAGTGGCCGATCACCTGGCGCTTGTCGGCCCGGGCGACCGTCGGGAACAGGCAGGCGAGCAGCGCTACGGCCACCAAGTGTCGAAGTCGCGATCGAACCGGCACGAAGCCGGCACTTTAGGCACCCACACGTAGGACCTTGCTCTCTAGCGTCGGGCCATGGGCTCGGAGCGGGGGCAGGGGACGGTCGAGTGGGTCGGGCTGGTGACGCTCGTCTCGCTCCTGCTGCTGGCGCTGGTCGCCGCCGGGGTGGCGGTTCCCGGCGCGCCACTAGCGCAGGCGGTGGCCAGTCGCATCCTCTGCGCCGCCTCGCTGGCCGACGGCTGCGGCGACGAGCCCGAGCTGATCGCCGCCTACGACAGCGAGGTCGGCGGCCTGGTGCGCCGCCACATGCCGATGCTGGCCTTCGAGCACGGCTCGCGCGCCGTCCCCGTCGACTTCCGCGAATGCCGCGCCAGCGCCTGCGGCGACGCGACGGGCGAGGGGATGGTGTCCAGTACCGACGAGCGCCTGCCGGTCACCGCCTTCGTCCACGTGGTCGACTGCCGCGAGGGGGAGGCGGAGCGGAGCGAAGCCGGCGCCGCCGACTGCTCCGGCGAGCGGGCCGGCAACCTCTACCTCCAGTACTGGACCTACTACGCCGACTCGGCGACCCTGCGGGGCGTGCCGGTCGCCGGCGCCAAGGGGTACCACCACGACGACTGGGAGAGCGTCCAGTTCCGGGTCCGACCGGACGGGACCGTCGACCAGCGGGCCTCCTCCCACCACGGCTACAACTACGGCCTCGGTCCCGGCAACTGGCCCTCCGACGCCGGGGTCGTCTCTCGCGCCGGCTGGGGCCCGGCCACTCACCTCCTCCTGGTCTCCGGCGGCAGCCACGCCGGCGGCAACACGCTCGGCTTCGGCGAGGTCGATCGCTTCACCCCGGGCCGCCGTGTCCACCTGATCCCGCTCGAGCCGATCGCCGCCGCCAGCGCCGCCGAATTCGCGATCTCGCCGCCCTGGCGCAAGAAGGTCTGGCTCGACCCCGAGGCCGAGGGAACTGACTAGTTCACAACCGGGTTCGCAATGCTCGCTAGGGTCTTCGTATCCCGGCCGAAGTGTCCTCAGTGTCGAAGGCGGCGATCGCGGAAGCTCTTTCCGAGGCGAGAGAACGCACCCTTGCCCTGGTCGAGCCGCTCGACGACGCGCAGCTGAACACGGTCTACTCGCCGATTCTCAGCCCCCTGGCCTGGGACCTCGGCCACATCGCCAACTTCGAGGAGCTGTGGTTGGTGCAGACGATCGGCGGCCGCGAGCCGCTGCACGGCGACCTCGGCCGCTTCTACGACGCGATCGAGAACCCGCGCAAGATCCGCGGTGAGCTGCCGATCCTGCGCGACGAGGACCTGCGCGCCTACCTGGCCGACGTCCGCGAGCGCAGCCTCGACGTACTCGAGGGTGTGGAGATCGACGCCGACGTCGAGGACCCGCTGCTGCGGGAAGGGTTCGTCTACGAGATGCTGCTCGCCCACGAGCTGCAGCACAACGAGACGATGCTGCAGCTCCTGCAGCTCGTCGACGGCTACGAGCTGCCAGCGCAGTTTGCCGCCGAACGCACTTCATCCCGCGTAGCGGGAGCCAGCGCGCCGGGTGAGCCGGAGACGGTCGCGATCGCCTCCGGCGAGTACGAGATCGGCGCCTCCGACCGCGGCTTCGCCTACGACAACGAGCGCCCGCGGCACAGCGTCGAGCTCGCCGCCTTCGAGATCGATCGAACCCCCGTCGCCAACGGCGCCTACATCGCCTACATGGAGGAGACCGGCGCCGAGCCGCCGCTCTACTGGCAGCGCGAGGGCGACGGTTGGGTCGACGCCTCGCGCGGAGCCCGCGAGCCGATCGATCCCGCCCATCCCGTCATCCACGTCTCCTGGGAGGAGGCCGACGCCTTCGCCCGCTGGTCCGGCAAGCGGCTGCCGAGCGAGCACGAGTGGGAGGCGGCGCGCCCGCAGCTCGACGGCATCGGCCACGGCTGGGAATGGACCTCCTCCGACTTCCTCGCCTACCGGGGCTTCTCCGCCTTCCCCTACCGCGAGTACTCCGAGGTCTTCTTCGGCGACTCCTACAAGGTCCTGCGTGGCAGCTCCTGGGCGACCCACCCGCGGGTCGCCCGTCCGACCTTCCGCAACTGGGACCTGCCCGAGCGCCGCCAGATCTTCTCCGGCTTCCGCTGCGCGAGGGACGCATGACGATCGCGATCGACGTCCACCTCGACGCCGACGCCGCGGCGACGATGGCGCGCGACGTCCGCGCCGGGCTGTGCGACTACCCGAAGGAGCTGGCGCCGAAGTACTTCTACGACGACCGCGGCTCGCGCCTCTTCGAGCAGATCACCGAGCTGCCCGAGTACTACCCGACCCGGGCCGAGCGGCAGATCCTCGAACGGCGCTCGCCCGAGATTCTCGAGACGGCCGGCCGCCCCAGCACCCTGACCGAGCTCGGCTCCGGCTCGGCGGCGAAGACGCGCCACCTGCTGAGCGCGATGCGCGACCTCGGCAGCCTCGACACCTACGTGCCGGTCGACATCTCCGAGGAGATCACCCAACGCACCGCCACCGCCCTGGTCGACGAGTACCCCGGGCTCGACGTCCACGGCCTCGTCTGCGACTTCGAGCAGCACCTGGAGCGGATCCCGCACGGCACCGACCGGCGGATGATCGCCTTCCTCGGCGGCACGATCGGCAACCTCTACCCGCGCCAGCGCCA